>Ga0308159_1000316_pt1 | contig 133337 bp, 103 predicted proteins | sample PhyCR1_FD_201040 | JGI IMG/M metagenome (GOLD analysis project Ga0308159, IMG submission 201040) | Phyllosphere microbial communities from UC Gill Tract Community Farm, Albany, California, United States - DLSLC.R1 | ecosystem: Host-associated > Plants > Phyllosphere > Unclassified | place...
GACTGAAAACATTTATATTTACCATTGCTGAGGTGGTGTATTTGCGTTTTCAATATAACATTTTTTGAAATCGCAATGCGCCACTTTTTTTATACGATTTTGGTAATCGTTTTGGACGCTAGTGATTTGTAATACAAAAAAGGACTTATTTTATTGAGTTTTAATCCATATTCAATTAATTTTTAAATTTACTTTATTTAATAAGACAATGAAAGCAATTCGGGTTTCTATAAATTTTTAAATAAAATAGTCAACCACCAAATGGCTTTATTGTAAACAAAGACCACTAAAAAACCGTAACTTTGCAATCTTAATTTTGACACAGATATAAATGAGATTTATAGGGAATAAAGAATTAATAATTTCAGACATAAAAGCACTCTTTGACGATCTTAAGTTGACGGGTAAAAATATGACTTTATTTGATGCCTTTTGTGGAACGGGTGCTGTATCAGATTCACTTAAAGATTCTTTTAAAATAGTATCAAACGATATGTTGAGGTGGTGTGTTGTATATACAAGAGGTAGAATATATTCTAATTTATGCACTTTCGAAAATTTAAATTTTGATCCTTTTGAATACTTCAATACAAATACTAATATGATCAAGGGTTTTTTCTATAACAATTATTCTCCTGGAGGTTCGGAGAGAATGTATTTTACGAAAGAAAATGCCGGCAGAATTGATTATTTCAGAGATACTATTGAAAAATGGAAGAATGACTGTCTTATAAATGAAAACGAATATGCATTTATGCTTGCTTCTTTAATAGAATCAGTTTCTGTTGTATCTAATACCGCAGGAGTATATGGTGCATTTTTAAAGCATTGGGATTCAAGGGCATTAAAGCCAATTGAATTCAAAAGAGTTTCATCAAGTACTTCTATACCAAATAATCCAACTTTTTTGAATGCAAAATTGGAAGATATCATTTCAGATGTAAAATGTGACATTTTATATCTTGACCCGCCCTATACCCAAAATCAATACGGAACACAATACCATTTATTAGAAACATTAGTATTAAATGACCAGCCAAGCATAAGTAAAATCACTGGATCTCGACCTACAACGCCGATGAGGTCGGATTGGTCAAAAGATTTTAAAAGTCACATTCTATTTGATAAAATTTTAGCAAAAACAAATGCTAAATATATTGTATTCAGTTATAGCAAAGATGGCTTTATGTCAAAAAGCTTTATAGAAGCAAGCATGAAACGCTATGGAAAACCCGAGACTTTCCTATGCAAGAAACTTAATTACAAAAAATACACTAATTTTAAATCAAAAGACAGTAAAGATCATTTTGAATACTTATTCTTTATTGAAAAGAAAAAAGAAAAGGATATTTCCTATGAGTCACCCCTTAATTACATCGGAAGCAAAGCCAAAATGGTAAATTTAATAAAACTTAACTTACCACTAAAATACGACACATTTGTAGATGCATTTGGTGGTGGATTTAACGTTGGAATTAATATAAATGCAGATAAAATAATTTACAACGAAATAAACCATTTTATAACTTGTCTTGTTTCATCCTTTAAAACTACTGATACATATCAGTATGTTCTATATCTAAAACGTATTATAAAAAGGTTTGGGTTAGAGCCTAAGAATTCAGATAGCTATACAAAGGTTAGAGATTATTATAATTCTTTAAAGCTAGACAAACGTGATCCTAAACTACTATATGCGGTAATATTATATGGATTCAATCAACAAATCAGATTTAACGGAAACCATGATTTCAACAACCCAGTTGGTATGCGATGGTTTAATGATAAAGTGCTTGAAAAAATGATCAGTTTCTCACGAGTCATAAAAGAAAAAAATATTATTTTTGAAAGTAAGGATTATAAGGATATAGTTTATGATTTCAATAAAACAACTTTTACATATTTAGACCCTCCATATATGCTTACTACAGGAGCTTATAACGATGGAAAAAGGGGCTTTCTTGGTTGGAATTCAGACACGGAAAAAAAGTTTTTTGGATTCGTCGACAATTTGAATAAGGCAGGAAAATCTTTTATGATTTCGTATGTTTTAGAACATAAAGGAAAATTTAATTTTAATTTAGATGATTGGATTAAAAAGGGCGGTTACAGCCTCATCGAAGTAGACCCTTCTTTTGGTAACAATAGAAAAGAAATTTTAATAACGAATTATAACACTAATGCCAGCACTTTTCACGATAAAGAGAAACTTTCAGAGACGGAATATAACGTATGAGAATATCCTTACACCAGATGTGTTATTAGACGTTTGCCAGAAACTGACGGGTCAAAATAACTACGAGGTAATTTGGGATAATACAAGTTATAATAAAGGAAGGTTAGCAAAACTAGAATATGAAAATACTATTTCATACATTTCATTTTCAGAAATGGAAATTCGGAGCAGAAATTCATTTTTTCAAAGCTTCCCGAGTGCATTAACACAATTTCTTCAGGAGCAAAATTTAAACAAAAGATTATATTTTTACTTTCTTCCGCCTGACAAAGACAGTATAGAGACAAATTATTTTGTATTTATGTATAGATTAATGAAAACAGTAAATACAGTTTTTCTTAATGAAAATCTATACTTGACAAGAGTTTACCAACCATTTAATAGTATTTCAGATATAATTATAAACAGGGATGCAAATCGGGAAAGAAACTTAGGAAACGCTTCTACATATGCTGCGATTGATGAAACTGACTCTCTTCAAATATTTGGAAAAACATTTGGAGCTAACAAGTATGAAACGATTTTACTTACTCTTGCATTTAATAATGTGTCTCAAATCCCTATTGAAGTATACGAAATTCAAGAAGGAAATCTGACAATTCTACCTGAACCGGGTAGACAAATTTTAATTAATTCAGGAATACAAGTCATTACCTCCGATTTATTATTAGAACGAAGAGAATTTGAAACCAATAATAGTTTCCGTTCCCCAACATATCATTACAATTTGCTAGCAAAATTAGGAAATAAGAAATGCGCATTCTGTGATTGCGAAATCCCACAAATTATACAGGGCGCACATATTTGGCCAGTAGCGAGTATCAAACGTGCCAATAATATTGAGATCAATACAAAAATTCATCACGCTATACATGGTGATAATGGTTTGTGGCTTTGTAATAATCATCACAAACTATTTGACATAAATATTTTATATATTAACTCTGATGGCCGATTAAAGTACAAAACACACATTGAAGCAAACTATGAGTCTTATTTAAGGGATATAACTTTATATAGTGATTTATCTCAAGAGATTTTAACGCCAGGGTTTCTAGATTATTTAAATAAAAGAAATCAGATATTTGATGTCAGGCAATATAGTTTCATGACTTAATATTAATAAAATTTTTAAAAACAGTATTTTAGGTAAACATTTAAATGAATTAGAAACATATAACAAATAATGTTGGTAGTGTAACTTCAACAGTGTCATTAGATGATTAACCTAATTCTATCGCATTAACACCTTTAATGGTGGCACCGGTGATAACGAGTTTCCAATTTCGAGGAAAGTTTTTCTCATTCCAAGCTACCAGGATGCTTTCAGGTGTGGCTGTTACTACATGTTCAAAATACAAAACCGCCACAAAATTATCATATGACGGATCACCAATGAAATTCTTAGCATCCACGGAAACCTGGTCAAGAAAAGTATCAACATTATCTTGAGGTTTATCTAAGTATTTATATTCGATAGCAGTCTTCAATTCCGGAATTAAAATATCAGGGCGGTAGGTCTTAAATCTTTGAATAAAGCCAGCTTTCTGAGTTAATTTAGTCGAAGGATAATATTGACTCAAAAACCATTGCATTATTTTATAGATGTCGGCTTCATTTGAGATAGTTGCTTTTAAATAGTTTAATATATGTCCTGTATTCCCAAGTACAGAAATTAATTGACTGCTTTGTTTTGAAATTTCTTTAAAGTCAGCCTGAAACTCTTTAGAGGGCATTAAATAGCGATCGAATTCAGCAAGTAGTGCATTTTCTTCAAATGCATCAGGATGGCTTTGATAAGTTTCCATTAACTTTTTAGGGTCAATTATAGAAGTTAAAAACTCTCTTTCAAATCTCCTTGCCATTGAAGATAGATTCTTCAATTCTAAAAAAGCCTGTATTAAATAATAGATATCCTTTATTCTCTCTCTAATCCAAAACTCTGTATATCCTCTGTATTCTTCTTCAAAGTAGCCGTCATACTGTTGTCCCATTATCACTTGATAATGTTCGTTTCGAACATTTTGCATTAATGTTGTGATCTTCTTTGAAAGATAATCAAATTGATTTTCCATTTTTTAGCTTTTGTATAAGGATATAATAATAATCAATATTTATTGGTTTTCAAAACATAAATAGTTCTCCAATAGGCTTCTCAAATTCTGAATCATGCACCCCTTGAAAGTCTTAACGGTAGGATTTATTTCCATACGATCTCAAATGATCGACAATATCCCTTTCAAATAATAATATGTCCCTTGAGTGTATGGCGCGATGTCGTTACATTCAAGACACATTTTTGTCCCACCTTTAATTTCTGGTCCTGTTGTTTTCAATAAACTTTCAAATACTTTTTAAAAATTTATACCTTCTGTCAAACAGCTCATCTTGTCTTTTTCTACCTGCTAGTTTACAAGTTATATTTGTAAAGTAAATACAGAAAATCAGAATTTTCGCCACTAAAAATGTAGCAAGGAATGTCTTCAATTTTTGAATTAAATCCTCAATTATTGAATTTGCTAATATTGAATTGTTGCTTTCAATTAATGAAAACAAATTCAATATTTAATTTTCACGCCCATAATCCTAATAATATTTAGACATAAGAATAACAAATGGGTAAGTATTTTTAAAATTTGTAATTTTAATTTCAATTCCATAGTTTTGAGAATACATAAATAAAATAAAAATATCTTTATTATTGATCCAAAAATCAATTATATTGTTGTTTTTTATACGCACCTATTTAACCATTTATAATGTAAGTTATGTTATCAATATTGTAAGGTAGATTAAGAAAACATTTTAACGGCTTTCCTAGGTGCACAAATTTTTAATCTCTATTGAATAAATTGTAAATTTTCATGGATAGGTAAAATGATGATTTTTAAAACTCTTGATGAAATTCTTCCGGGAATTGAAATTAATTTACGGGTACTATCGCGCGGTACAGGACGATATCGAATGCTTCTGTATCAGCATGAAGGAACATTATGTCTTTCTGAGAACGAAACAAAATTGGGCAATCTTACTGACACCACTGCAGCCTTTAGATCATTCCTAAGATTGGCGAAAGAAAAAAATGTTGATCTTGCAATAACACCCGAATATTCATGTCCCTGGAGCAATATTCAAGAGATTATCGAAGCCCCCGATAGTTGGCCTGCAGATGGGAAAATATGGGCGCTGGGTTCAGAATCCATAACGCCCCAACAGCTAATTGATTTCAAAAGAAAGTTCAACGATTCAGATAAAATTATTTACTTCGATGAAACCAGATTAAATCAAAACGAATTATTTTTCGACCCTTTAATGTATATTTTTCAAGGAAGGGTAAACGGGAGCCAAAAGTTGATAATTCTTGTTCAGTTTAAAACTTTACATATGGGGGTTCGATCTGGTGGAGAACTTGAACGTGATAGAATAATTTTAGGTCAGGAAATTTACATCATTAGAAACAATAATAATTCAATCAATTTACTTACTCTTATATGTTCAGAAGCTATGAATTTTCCTAATGCCATGAATCAACAAGAGAAAGCTAAATATAATTGGAATGATCATCCATTTTTAGTTTTAAACCCTCAATTAAATCCCGATCCAATACATCCCGATTTTATTAACTTCCGGAGATTTATGTTCGAACAGGAACGTAAGGAAGTGATAAGCTTGAATTGGAACGCAAATTCCAAAATAGGGAAAAAAGAATTATTACAAAATGGAAGTTCACGAAGTGGTATTTACTTAAATTCGTCGGATATTCAATTTGAAAATCAGGTACAAATCAACAATAACCATAAATTAGGCATGTATTATTTTTATGCTTCACGGAATAATCACGTCTTTATCCTAAACAGCAAACCACATGCTTACTTACTTGAAAATTTATCTGTAAGCATAACGGAAGGGACCCCTTCACAGCGTTTAAGAAATGGACCAGAAGTAAAGGAAGTGTATCTATTGCAAGACGGTAGCAATTTGGCTACAATGCCTACTATTTCAGATTGCCATCTAGAATGCCTAGAAGAATTAGGTTGCGAAAATGAATTTCTTAATTCTCAGACTAACTGTATCTTAGAAAAGGAACGTCTGGTATGCCTGACAACTGGAACATTTCTATCTCCACCAACAACAACTTGGTCAAGTCCTGAAAAATTGTTCTCGTTCCGCTTAAAGGATAATACGGAAATTATTAAGCGGCTAACTTTTGCTGAGGACAAAGATAATGAAAGCGTGCAACAACGACACCAATATATCGAGGCTATAAATGTATTGGATAAAGAAATACTACCAAATAAAGAAAAATATCCCAAGAGTTTGGCAGATTTAAAATCTTTTCCCGTATTTCTTGGTTACCCGCAAGATGCAACTGGAAAAAAGGAAATTCAAAGAGAACTTTACCGGTACAACCTAGTAACAGAAGAAGGTAAAATGGTTAATGCGACTGTTTGTTATTTAGGATTAACCAGTTTAAGAAATGCAACGGATACCTACATAGCCTTAAGAAAGTTATTTGATCGGGGAAATATGAATTGGCAACGAATTGTAGTCTATTATAAAAAAGGCCTGGAGACTAAGATAATATCACATGAAAATCCTGCAAGCTACGTTAACGTTGAAGAGAAAGATCCATCCTCATTTTTAAGTTAGTAAATCATGAATACAAGCAATATATTATCCTTAGCTGGCCAATTTGTCACAGGATTAGAAAAGATAGAAGAGAACATCTATAGGGGGACACTAAATGTTTCTGATAAAGTTGCAGGAGTATATTATTTTGATTTAAATAATAAGCCCCTTGAAGACTTCGAAATGTATCAAGAAGATTTATTAGCAAACGAATTTTACGCAAATCCAGGAGATTTGCAATGGAACTATTATCTCTTTTTATTAAACGATAAATTAGGTCACAACACGAAAGAGCAAATTGAAAAGAATGATAAATATGCACGAAAATACGTTCTAACGGAAGAAGAATTCAAAGACTTCTTTACTTTCGAAAAAAGTGACGCGTTTATTAAGCCAAATATTGTTGAATTATGGAAAGAACGATTGGATAAGGTAGGGTTAAATGACGTTTATTCTACAAAGTCTTATGTTGAGTTTATTGCCGAATTTAATTCCTCAGACCTTAAAAGAAGAGTAAGAACAACAAAAAGCACGAAAGAGAACAATCCTGATAAAATCTCCTTCATTAACAGATTGAAATTACAAAATAATTACAGGAGATTTCCCGAAAAAAGGACCTATGATTTCGGTAAGGTGAATCTGTTCCGTGGAATTAATGGAGTAGGTAAGACTTCTCTCTTTGAAGCTATAGAGCTTATGATTTGTGGTAAAAGTCTTCGAAATCCTGCAGATTTAGTAGCTCAAAAGAGTATTGTCGCCGAATTTAATTTCTCAAGAAATACAATAGAATTTGATTCTCGTTCAAATAATCTCTACCAGTCAAGAAACTTAAATTGGTACGGCATAAATAACCGAACCAATAACTTATATATTTCCTTTAATCGTTTTAATTTCTTCAATGCGGATGCTGCTCACAATTTTTCGAATGCAAAAAATGAAACAGAGGCGAGAGATGCCTTATTTAGCATTGTGTTGGGGCCAGAATATAAATATATTTCAGACAGATGCAAGGGAACGCTTGAAAGATTGAGACCTGAATATAACAAGCTAGAAGAACAAATAGAACTAGCAAAGGGTAAAGAAACTAGTTCTTCAAAAATTATAAATAATCATAAAGATACTTTTTCCATAGCACAATTACGCCATTCTGTTATCGATACTTATCAGAAAATTCAATTTCGAGAAGCTTCTGAAAAGGATGAACTTGTTATTATAGAATCACGAAATAATAGCTTGCAAGCCATTCTAAATTCATTGAATTCAACAGACAATAGCCTAATAACATTTTCAAAATTCAGTGATGCATTTTCCAATCTTATGGAAAAAAGAGTGTCATTGGAATCGAAAACAAATGACTTGCGAACAATTACAGAAAGACTTAATAATAAAAATTTGGAAAAAGACCGCCTCAATTCCGAATATGAATTCGTATATCGTTGCTTAGTATTTGTAAAGGACCAAAAACTTATGAAACTCGAAGGACTTAAGCTTAGAGAAGGCGAGTTTAAATTAAAGAAGAGTAAAATACAATTTGTAAAAGATCTTTTAAAGGATATTGATAGGTCTTCAATTTCATTAAAATTCTCCTGGAACCAATTGGAGGCTGATATTAAACAGTTAAAAGAAGATTTGAAAATTGACGAGAATAGAATGGAGTCAATCTTGAAATCGCTTAATAGCATTGATGGAATAGTAAAACAAATTAAGTCGTATGGTAAGCAATTTATTAACGAAAATTTCGATGCTGATTACTGTCCTCTTTGTCAGGCCAAATATGAAAGATTAGAATTGGTAGAACGTATTATTGAAGAGACAAACCTAAACAACACACAGTCCCAAGACTTTGAAACTATTCATCAAAATATCTCTAATAAAAAGGAATTAATTCTAGAAAAAGAGAAACATATTGAAGAGCATCGGAAAATTATACAGGCCTTTAAGGCAGTGTTTCCAGAACAAGAATTGAAGGATCTAAATCAAGACTTAAGTAAACTTTTTTCCTTTATTGGTCAGGAAGAACAAACCAACGACACCCTTCGAGAAATCACCTCAATAAAATTATACGCCGAAGAATTAAAGCATACGGAAAAAGAATTTAATGAACTTAAATTTTCATGTGAACAACAGTTTAAAAATGAAACACTATTTAAATATGGAAATTCTGAGGCTTTTCAAGATCTTTTGGAGTTAATAATTTCGGAACTTGATAAATGCAATACATCAATTGGCGAAATAGAAATTGAAAGAACTAAGATCGGTAATGATATCAAAAAGTTGCTTGGAGTCGAGGGAATGACTCTTTATCCTAAAGATATAGGTGAAATATTTAAAAAACAGGAAGCAAATATCCTCAAATTGAAGGGATCGTTCGAAAGTTTGCAAAATACCATTATCCTTGACAATGAAACTCCTACGAATTATCTTTTAGAATTGTCAAATACTTTGCAAGAAAATATTTCGAGTTTGAGAGAAGAACAAAAGCTTCAATTTGAATTTGAAAACGCAAAAAAAGAAAAGGAAAAAGCTAAAGACTATATTTCCAAAAATTCTTCTAAATTGGAAAAGTATAGAAAGGCCCTAGAAACATTACGTGCATTAACTGGTGACGAAGCGTCACGTCATGTGACAGAATTTTTCAAAGACAATTTTTTAGAGATTTTTGATACCTTTAAATCCATTCATGTTCCAAAAGAATTTAAAGAGCTTAAATACAATAACGAACGGCTAGAATTAATTCCAATAATAGGTAAACCAAGAACGACTTCACAAATTAGTACCGGCCAGCGATCAGCTCTTGCACTTTCTATCTTCCTTACTTTGAATAGTAAGCTAAAAAATGGACCAGATATCATAATGTTTGATGATCCCGTAGCTTTTATTGATGATTTAAATGCTCTATCATTTCTTGATTATCTCCGTAGTCGAACATTGAAATCGGGAAAACAAATATTCTTCGCAACAGCTAATATGAGGTTGGCAGGTCTCTTTGAAAAGAAATTTGGTTTTTTAAAAGATGAATTTAAACGTTTTAATCTTGAAAGAAATGTAGACCTTAATTCGGAACTATAACGCGATATATGGCAATATCTTATTTGAAAAATAACTTTGTCCTAGGAGGCATTAACCTAGCTAAAAATTGTAATGAGGTAAAACTATTTTATTTAGGAATAGTTAATAAAACAGATGATAAATTATCTGACACTGTAATTCGAAGTGCGTAAAAAAATACGGAGCTCAGTTATGGTAAAGTTTTTTCACGACGAGACAGTGGATTAATTTTCGCTCATCCATCCGTATTTTTTACGGTTTGAAGTTATAATACCAAACTGAGGTACTCAACAGAGAGGTCTCGCATTGTAAGTACCACATTTTTCCGACAGCTAAGATTGGACTTTTCTAATTTACATCTGATCTAATTTTTTTCTGGAAAAATCATCGATAAAATGGTTATTTTTATAGGAAGCTGTTCTGAACAGTATAAAAAATTACCCCGACTAATTTGAATCCAGAATGAAAGAACTGATCCTTGAAAATTTACCGCTATTCAAAGAGCTTGCTGATAAATATAAAACATACCTGAACGCATCCATAGATTTTAAGCGTATCATCTATTTTGTTATGCAATTAAAGGATAGAGATAAAGCACTAAAAATCATTGAACTGTTAAAAAAGATAGATTTCCTGGACAGTACCAAAATAACCTATCTCCTTCATTCTGCATACAAGCAACTTGATGAAGCGCTCATACAGAAACCATTAATCTGCCCGTTAGGCAGCATACAGGACAGCAGTGCTTTAGTCTGTAATAAGCTGATTAAGACCCTTTTTGAAGATGAGCGAGCCAGTCTGAACTTTACCTCTGAACTAAGCAACCTTGGTGCAGACCTGATTAAAAAACATCCCAGCTGCGTCGTATTCTTTGATGATAATATTACATCAGGCACCCAGCTAGTTCAATTTTTCAAGGAATTGCTTGAAGGGGATAGCGACCCGGAGATTGTCAAGGATAAGTTGACGGCTGAACAGACCAAAGTTTTAAAGCAAATACCTATTCGTATATGCTTTGCGATAAAGCTGGATTCGGGTTCTGATGTAAGATTAAAAGAAATCAGGGAGCGGTATGGACTTGACCTTGAAGTACAGTTTGGCAAATCTGATCTGAACAATCATCTTGATTTCGGATCTTCCCCATTTAGCGACCTTGCCGAAGCCGAAGCAACAAGGGAGCTAATTATGGATATTTCTACCCAGCTTTATAAGAATAAAACCTGGAACAAAGAGACCCTTTATTCACGTCTGCTAGGCTATGGAAATCTGGGAAAAGTAACGGTGTTCTATCATAATATTCCTAAATCCCTGATCCCCATCTTCTGGAAGTACGGTACTTATAAAGGCTGGCCGTGGATACCGCTGTTTCCCGAAAATAAAGAAGCGATTGAGATGGTCAATAATGGAATAGAAATGGACCAGGATAAACTTGCACTCATTGAAATTTGGATCGTATCCGGAAATGAACAAAGAAAAGCGGAGCTTGAGTTTGGTGTTTTATCAGAGGGTATCCTTAAAAAAGAAATTACAATTGAAATTCCCAGCGAGGAATTGTTTATGAACCTCTATGGCAGATATTTCAATATAAAGGAGCTGGAAGCGGAACAATTTTCCATGCCGAGAGGAGATAACTTTTTCAATATCATTAATCCCGCAAAAGATTATATTGATCCTACAAATAGCTATAGGAGCCGTTACCAGGATTACGTTAATGCTGTAGATAGGTATAACAAGTCATTTAGAAAACATATCGACGAAGTGAAGACCTATGTGGGGCAATATATAGCAGCAAAAGAATACCGGTTTATCATCAAAAACATCGGAACTAAAGCGGCCAGCCATTTAAAAGTAAAATTTCACTATAATTCAGGGGAATTAATATTAAGTGATTTCCAAGACGTACCGAAGCCAAAGTTTGATAAGGAAAGACCCTATTGGAAGCAATTTCAGCCAAACGGTATTAGGGTTATTCCCGCGGCCAAAATATTTGATTTACCAATGGTAAGAAAGGTTAATAGACAGCCATACCTAATGGGAAAAAATTACGAAATTAAGAAAAACTGGGATAGAATCGGTCATAATGATAGTGAGGAAATAACGCTTGATATTCACAGGATAAATGTTGCTAAACAAGAGTTTGAAATACCATTTGAGATCAACTTCGAAGAGCAGGTGGAAACCATACCCGGTTCACTTGTGGTCAAGTTTGTCCCATCCCACGAATGGCTACCAAATAGCAAACTGGACAAAGACGTAAAAAAATTAATTGACGAGCTTAAAACGGTTAGGGATGTTTAATCAAATGTAAATGTATTTTTTTAATCATCTTCTGTTTTATCTCATTTATAGGATATTCTCAGAAGAATTCCCTATCTGTAGGTGCAAATAGTGACTTGTTACTGGAATCGCCTGCCTATGATTTGTATTATGGCTTTCAAGTTAAATATGGTCTTAAGAACAGAAATTATATTTTAGGGAATGTTGGATACAGTACGGCAAACATTACATTTATTGGTGCTGATTATGGTTATGACCTGATCAATTTTAGCAATATCTTCAAAGCTTATACAAATGCAGGGGTTGGGGCAGAATTTTACAGCGAGAAATGGAAACAGTCGGGAACGAGGGTTAAGGAAACTTACATACCATTAAACGTTCAAATTGGTATGGAAGTCGCTATTGCAAAAAAACTGCAGATTTATACTGGCTATAAAGCGAAATATTATATTGATGAAGACGTGTTTGATCCCAATTATTTGAATTTTGGCGTACGATATAAATTAAGGTAGAAGTCAGTGATCTACTAAACTGGAAGCTGGCTCCTGCAGATATTCCAATTGCCAAGGAGTTGATTAAAAAAATTAAGGACTGAAAAAATAATAAAGAATTTTAGTGCTAACCGCAGACAAGATTATGGATAAAAAACTAGGTCTTAAAATAAAAGTCAATGGCAATCTAGTCACAAATGCCGGATTGGACACCGATGACTATGTACTAATTGGCAATCTAACCCTTACGGAGCGAGATAACGGAAGTAAGGATTTTACACTTAATGTAAGTGGAATGGATGGTGAGCAGAACGACCATCTCTATTGGTACGGAACCGAACTTAAAGCGGGTGATACAATTACGTTTGAGGTGATTGAAGCTCCTTTTGACGACCCCAAAATGAGAACCAAAAGTGCTATAGACCAGGAAGCCATAATAAAAAGTAAACTGGAAAACTACTATCATCTGAAAGAGAAACTAAAAGACTACATCAAATAAGTTTATGGAAAATATAGGTATCAATATCAAAATAAACGGCGAACAGATTACAAAAGCAGGATTTAACAAAGCTCACTACGTATTGCATGCGATGGCTGCTTTTGCACGTAGAGGCGGCAGCAATGACGCATTTGGGTTCCGTGTGGGCGGCCTAGATTCGGATGCAGGAAGTCATGTTGATTGGCTAAATACAACACTTCATCTGGGCGACATAGTCACTTTAGAAATTGTAAAAGGCCCATTTGACCCTTCGGAGCCTCACCAACCTCCAGTTGTTTCGGAAGAGGACCAGCTAAAGTATGAGTTAGCGTTATTCTATCGTTTGAAAGAAGAATTGAAAGATCATATTAAAGAATAGAACCCTAGATCGAACTGTAGTGAGACATTTAGAACAACAAAGCACGATGAAACCCTTTTTATTAATAGTAATTGCCATTATCTTCAATTTTACAGCTAGTTACGCTCAGAAAGATCCTGAGCTTAGCGCTGCATTGTCTAAAATAAGCGCAGCCTCGACTCTTAACAACACACTTGCCACTTTAAACTTAACCTCGCCAAGGCTGATTAAAGCAATGGGCGGAAAAGAAAATGCCTTAAAGCGTTTTAAGAAAAGTATGGAAGGAATACATAAAGATAACGTCAAAATAGATTCGGTAATCAACTATACCGATAGGGAAATTACCACAGTAAAAAATATCGAGTACTGCTTCTTTCCACAATTGATTATCTTCGGAATACCAGACAGTACAAAAAAAATGATTAGTTACTCGACTTTGATGGCAATCAAAGAACCAGCTGTCAAAGGTTGGACTTTTTTGGATTACAGTGGGCTGAATGACGAAAAACTAAACTTTCTTTTCCCTGAGCTTGCCGGTAAACTGGATTTTCCAAGAGGCGATATTAAACCTTTGGTTATTCCAAATGAAGAAGTAAATTCTTCGATCGATCTTATAATGAAATCAATTGACGAGTCGATGAAAAAGATGAAATCAGTGGCGACAAAATAGTCTAGCAGTTTCTATCGCGTCACTTTGATACACTCCTAGTCTATTTGATATTGAGAATAACCTCTAGATAAATTTAAGCCATGAACAGTATTAAAAACTTTTTAGAACTACCTTTAGATAAACAATGCGAAGAAATACAATACTTCTCCATTATACGTAGGCTTTCGTTCCACAATTTCTTATTCTTTAATACGGCTATAAATCTAATAAATGAAAAAAGTGTTTATTGGATTAACGCTTTTTTCATCATAATATCAGTTTGCTCATCATCACCCAGTATGAATATATGCTTGTCAAACGCTTTAAAACCATTTTTTTCATAGAATCTTATCGCACGTGGATTTTCTTCCCATACACCTAGCCAGATATAAGTTGCATCCAGCAATTCAGCCCGTTGAATAGCTTTCTCATAAAGAACCTGTCCTACTCTTTTCCCATGATATGCACTTAAAACATAAATACGTTCAATTTCAAGTGCATTGTTATCTTGTGGTTCAGTCTGAGCTTTTCCCGTATTAAGCTTTAGATATCCAATCACTTTATCATTCTTTAAAGCAAAGAAGAATTCAGAACCTTCACAATTAAGCTCGCCAGTCAATTTCTCTTCGGAAAATCCTTCAGCAAGATAGGCTGCCATGTTCTTTGGAGTATTACTATCAGAAAATGTTTCAAAAAAAGTTTCTCTACCAATCTGTTGGAGAGCTGGGATATCCTCAAGGCCAACTCTCCTAGTTTCTATTTGTTCCATCGTATTATCCAGTTCATATATTTTTAATAGATCTATCGCAAAGATACCATCATGATAAATGCAGAAAAATGCTATTTTAGCATAAACTAATCCATAAATTGCATTAGTATGCATCTACAACAAATAAAGTACTTTTTAGTTCTTGCACGTGAGCTTCATTTTTGGAATGCGGCAGCAAAAGCAAATATTACTCAATCAGCCTTGAGTCGCCAAATTCAGTCTATGGAAAGATTCTTGGGCGTAAAATTATTCGAACGGGATAAGCGAAATGTAAAGCTTACATCTGCCGGTCAGTTTCTCCAGGAAAAATGGGAGGTTGAGCTAAATAAACTTGAATTTTTTCACCGTCATGCCCTTCAGCTTCAGTTGGGAGAAACAGGTACTATTATTATCGCACACCCAGATTCAATCTCCGCATCAATAATGCCTGACATCCTTAGTAAAATCACATCACACTTTCCAAAACTAAAAATTGAACTTGTACAAGTTCGTTATGAGGACCAACATGAATTCCTAATCAACTACAAGGTTGACTTAGTGATCACTCGTGACATTAATACATACAAAAATATTGAGTCACATCAAATTTATACGGACTATCTTGCTTTAGTTGTTCCAGAAAATCATCCTTTCCAGGTTGTCGAGGACATTACAAAAGAAACGCTTAGTTCGCAAAAATTCATTCTACCAATAAAAGATGAAGGCAGTAGTTATAGTACTCTGGTCCAGGACCTATTCAGTTCTTTCAATATAACTCCAAACGCCCGAATTCATTCTGAATTCGGGTCGGCAATTATCGCATTGGTGCGCAAAGGACTTGGGATTGCAGTGTTGCCAACCTCTTATATTCACCATGCCAATCCTGACATTCGATTTATTCAAACTTCAATTGAAACAAATCTTTATCTTAACTGGAGAAAAGACGATCAAAATCAGATATTGACTAACGTATTGCAGCTACTATTAGCTCAAAAAGTCTCTTCATAAAAGAATTCATGATATTTAAAAAAATAATTGTAATTATTGTTCCATACGCGGAGTTGTTGTACGCCTAAACCAAACGTCGGAGGTCGCTATCTTCAATAAAACGTTTCTGATCTGCCAAAACAAGAAATCTACTATAGATACTTTCAAAATGTTCAGCAGGGAAATCTATTTTCATATTTTTTAACCGATCTTTCAATGCGGCACGTCCACTCCTTGCCGATAAAAACAATTCAGGCAACTTTCCTCCTATGATTTGGGGATCAATAATTTCATAGTTTCTACGGTCTTTCAATACGCCATCCTGGTGGATGCCGGAAGAATGCGCGAAAGCATTTTTGCCGACAATGGCCTTATTGGCCTGTACAGGATTTGACATTGCCCGTTCTACCATACTACTTAATTCTACAATATATTTTGGATCAATTCCGGTTGCAATACCTAGATTTTCCTTTACAATGAGTGTCAAAATAATTTCTTCCAAGGCAGCATTTCCCGCACGTTCTCCCACACCATTAATCGTTCCTTCCACCTGAAGCGCACCTGCCATTAACCCAGCTATACTATTCGCTGTAGCCATACCTAAATCATTATGACAGTGGACAGAAAGAATTGCGTTCTCTTTTTGCCTTCTATTCTGGTTTACATAGGCTATCTTTTCAAAGTACTCAAAGGGTGTACAAAAACCATTGGTATCAGGAAGATTTACAACTTTTGCGCCCGCTTCAACCACCGTATTGGTCATTTGAACCAAAAAATCGTTGTCAGCGCGGCCAGCATCTTCAGCAAAAAATTGTACTTCATCACATTTATCAGAAGCATAAGCCACCATCTCATACGCTTTTGCCAGGATTACCTCACGAGTGGTATTAAACTTATGTTTAATATGAATGTCCGATGTTCCAATTCCGAGCTGAATCCGTGCCACCTTGGCGGTACTCAGGGCCAAAGAGGCCTCTTCAATATCTTTCCTATTGGCCCTAGCTAATGCACAGACGGTTGCCCTTTTCACCAGCTTACAAACCGCTGTGACTGCCTTAAAATCTCCAGGTGAACTTATTGGAAACCCTGCTTCTATCACATCTACCCCCATTGCATCGAGTTTTTCAGCAATTTCTAATTTATCATTCAGTGTCAATTGGCAGCCCGGCCCCTGTTCTCCATCACGTAAAGTAGTATCAAAAATCTTAACTTTTTTCATATTCAACTTATTTCTATAGCTCAAAAGTACCAGAACTATAAAATTTAATATATTTGAAAATAGAACAATTGTTATTCAATAATGCCAAAATCCACCATCCCGTTCGTTCAATGTGCCAAGACCTTCTGCGATGGCACAATTGAATTACGTAACTATGGACAATTCAATACAGAAATGCATGCTCATGAACAAGTACAGGTACTTAGCCCAACAAATGGTACCCTCTTTATCTATACAGAAAAAGCCAGCTTCTGTGTACCGAGTACTTTCTTTGTATATATTCCAGCACATGTCCCGCATAAACTCATTTCCCGCTCCCAGCAACTGTCACTAAAAACCATTTTTGTCGATATGAACAATATGCACGACGACGTTAAGGTGTATCCATCAAATGAATTGTTGAATCATTTTTTGCTTTTTGGCCAACAACATTGGAAGCTGAAAGACCATGACACGTTGACCGCATCCACCTTAGAGGCCTTTAAGTCTATGCTCCCCATACTATTGGCAAAACCGATCCTGTTGCAAATTACGCCTGCAAAAAGTGAATTGATGATACAGGTATGCACGTATATCCTCCAACATCTCGACAATAAATTGTCAATCGCTGAGATTAGCGCTAATTTTTTTCTTTCGGAGCGGACACTTTTTAGACAGTTTAAGGAAGAAATGCAGATCACCATATTCCAGTTTATAAAACAACATCGCCTTCTAAAGGCGCTTCAATTATTGGAAAATAAGGATATGCATATCGCTGAGATTGTTTATCAAATTGGGTATGAAAGTGTACCGAACTTTTCCAATCTATTCAAAGAATATTTTGGACTATCCCCACAGCAGTATCGCGCGAGACTATAACATAATCTTATAGAATATATTTTATAGCTGCTTCTAATTCGTTTTGTGAAAACGTCACATCTTTTGCGCCAAAGGCCCATCTTTAGTGACCAGACTTAACCAACCCGGGCTGGATCCATCGGTAATCGTAGCCACTACCCGGCCATATGCTAAGGATAGGATGTAGATGGGATTTTTGCGTTGAAACTTGGTTTTGGTATGTAGGTAATGGACAATATTTTTTTCGTAGAGCTTGAGCATACGCTTATCCCAGTTCTCTTCCTTGATAGGATTGTGGAAGATCCGATAGCCTGATACTGTTGTTAACATGCGTTCGATTTTATCGGCGTCTTGCGGCAGCTGCAAGGCTCTTCCCTCCTTTGCTCTCAGTCTGAATCCCACAACTAAATCTTACCTATTACTTCCTCAAAATCAGCTTTAATAAATTCCCAATATTTACCTTTTAAACACACAGGATCAAAGTCATTATCAGCATTTTCAAAATTGATTAAGTTAATCAAGATCGTTTTCTCATCGTGAGAAAACGGATATCGCTCTTCATGTAATGCAACCATTTGTGAAATCGAATACTTATCTAATAACTCGTGTAAATCCCAAAAATCTTTTTTACGTCCTCCTCGCTGAATCACATCGAGCTTCATGGCAATAATTTCTTCGATTGAGGCTAAACGAATATTATCATCTTCGATAAGTTCTTGAATGAACGGGTCTGCATAGAAAACGTCCAATTTAACGCTGTTGTTTTTATCATTTCCAATCGTATAAGACTTTCCCATAGCGGGAGCAATATTGGACAAGTGATCGACATACGAAAAAGTATCTTTCAAGTAATTGTCAATTGACTCAAAGTCTAAACTACCATATGGAACATCCGAGAAAAGATCAATATCGACAGATTCCCTATGGCCTAAATGCAAGCTTAAAGCGGTTCCCCCAACCAATCGAAAAGTTGAAAAAATATCCGCTTTCATTAGTGTTAATAGTGTATCTCTTAATAGGTGATTAACAGTATTATAATATAACATAATTATTTGCGCTAATGTTTATGCAACAACATTGGAGCTGTTGTTGGTTCAGATAAAGCCTGCTGAACTTGCTCCTTGCCATAAAACCTTAGTATCTCATTTTTCTCTTCTTGATTTCCCCTTTCGAAAATACGATGAATTACGGCTTTAGCCTGTTTTTCCCAATCTATTTTATTGACATCAGTGTCCCAAAAAAGAACTTTTCGCAAAGTAGTCAAATCTGGCTTGTTTATACTTCCAATGTTTATTTTAGCATTTTTTATTTCATAAAAAGTTTGTAACAACGCAAAAGTCCCTTCTTCAATTCCTAGTGCCTGGTCAACTTTCAATGATAAAGGTACTGGAATGCCGCGTTTACCTTTTATGATTGCATTGAATATTTGTCTTTGTGTATCTATAGAGCGGGCAAATGGACTTGGCTTAATCGCACGCCTTTTAAGCTCTCTTTCTAAGATAAGCCCTGGATGAATTCCTTTAAAACGTTCCATACTTTTTTCCATAATACAAATGTAATCAAAATTGATTACACACTTACAGCTACACATAAAAATTCTTTAATGATATGACTCAGAAGTTCATTTTTATATTAAGAAAAGTCCTGTCAAATCCATTGACGAAGGAGAACACAATATCGATGGGATTTTTGCGTTGAAACCTGGTTTTGGTACGTAGATAATGGATAATATTTTTCTCGTAGAGCTTGAGCATGCGCTTGTCCCAATTTTCTCCCTTAATACGGTTAAGAAAAATGCGGTAGCCTGATCCTGTTGTTAACAAGCGTTCGATTTTATCGGCTAGATCGTCATAAACAGATATTCTAAGATATTGATATTGGACTATGGTAACATCATTTCCTTCGTCAAAATGTATTCTTCAGATTGAGTAATTTCTTTAAACTTATTACGCATTTTCTCTATTATCATTTCAGTTCCTTGATTAAATCCCCCTCTATTTGTTTTGCCAAAAATCGATCAACTTGGTACATCGCTGCATATTTACTCCAATCTTTCACCAATTCAAGTGCTTGGTCTATGATTTTTTCTGGATTGCGAATAGAGTTTTGTTCGGCAACTGCTACCAAATCTTTACGTTCAAAATCTCTGCGTTTACCGTTGATACTCAAATTATGCTGACTCACCCATACACTATCTGGACGATATGCGAAACAAATATCATATGCTGGCGCTAACTTCCATTTACCTTGAGCATCCATCAAAAAAGCAAAGTTTTTAGTGTGATCATCACAATTACGCGCTACCACATTAAATACCATGCGTTTAAACATTTGCTCAGCCTCAGCATAATTCAAGCGTAATAAACGCATTGTTTGAAATATTTGTTCATAGCTATAGGATGTGATATTTGCAAAATCGTAATGTTGTAGCGCGCATAAAGTTTGGGTATGTACTTTTTGATTTCCTCCAACACGATCAAAACGCTTAGTCATAAAATGCACACGATTATTTTCTTCTATTAATCGTGATTCCATCATTTCTATTCCAAAGCTCGTTGCCATTTTATAATAGGCCATCTCTACACGACCGTATCCTTTTGACACCCCAAATTGTACATCGCTAATCTCATCAAATTTGATTAACCAATGTTCAAATCCTTCTTCGGCTAAAGTTTGTCCAGATTTTATTTTTCCTGTTCTTTCATCATACGCAATAATGGCTTTGGGGCGAGCGCCTCCAGCAGAAGTTCCCATTTTTAACACATCTAACATCACATCTTCCATGCTGTGTTGACTATTAATATGAAACTCTTCTTTTTTCTCCAATAATGCTTTTGTTGTTTCTATCAAATCGGTTAATTCTAAATCGTAGGAAGTAGGTTCTTTACCTATTACCGGCTCGAATTCCAAGGCACCCATTCCTCTTTTACCTATGAAACACAATAATTCTACCGGATTTAAACTGTCATCAGGACGTCCCTGACGCGCCAACCAAGCATTGATTAATTCTTTACCATATCTATCGGGTAGCGCGTCCGCTAATAATCCAGGCATACCTTTAAACGTTTCGTTTTCTCTAAATTCAGGAAAACTATAAATCCTATTTTTATTAGGCATTTTAATGGGAGCTATTGGCAATTGCTTGATATCAAATTTGGGATCATACTCAAAACTAGCTAAACCTCTATTCGAATCCCAAGCTACGACACCCACACGTTTACCATATATATTAATAAATGCTGTTTTTACCATCCTAAATCTGAATTATCTTGCTCTTGCGTATTTGCTTTAGATGCTCTTTGTCGTTTTTGCCTTTCACCTTTGGCTAACTCTATTGGGCTGGGTTCTTCTTGTACATCAAAACTATTTAAAACATATAGTACGTCTAAAATACGTAAGATCTTTACCAAATTGACCAAAGTTATATTTTCACCCCGCTCAAGTAAACTTAACGTTGTACGGCTTATAGCAGCTTTTTGCGCTAATTCAATCTGTGTTATATTTTCTTTAATACGTATTTGTTGAATAAAGAATCCTATTTTTTGTAAAATAGCTTTATCCGATAAACTTGCAATGTCTATTATATTGTTCATAAAGCACAAATAAACTTATTAATGTTCAATATTCTGCACAATAATAAATTGTTAAAATATTATAAAACTAATGTACAAAATAAAACGCATAAACCTAATAAATTACAAATTATGCATTAAATAATGGTCAATACCTTTCGACACGAAGCCAAAATCCCTATTTCCAGAAACTGGATGTTAACCAACTTTTGGATCGTATATCGTTGAAAAAGTCCACTTACTAGTTGAAAAATCTGATACAACTAACTCCAAGCGCTGCAGCACAAAGTCGACATAGCCGGACTCGACAAACTCGCGAAACGAACTTTTGGTGACTTGTTCAAAGGGATGTACAGCATAGGACTAAGATAGGATTAATTATTCACTCCGCGGATCGGGCTTTAGCGGCATCTTGGCGCAGCGTATTACCTCGATCGATGGACAACCATATTCCACAACAACTTTGCCTTCGATCAAATAGATTCCTGCACCACGGAGCGGATATTTCACCAGTGTTTGTGGGAAGTGTACCGTATCAAAAAAGCGTCCCTCGGCATCGAGGAAAGTACCGAATTTCATCAGGTCGCCACGCTTGGTTTTCACAAATTTTTCACAGACAAAGTCCCCCACCGCCCTGATTACCTTACCTTCATGCAGATGGAGTTCCCTAGCTGGCATATCGCCACGGTAATCGCTTTTGGCAAGATCAAAAAGGGTCCCGGTGACGCAAAAGCCAATCAGCTCCATCTCGTCGTAATAATCCTCCAGGATATCTTCTTCCAAAGGTGGCAGTATAGGCTTGCGAATCTCGGTATCAAAGAGCGCTATACCCGCTGCCACAGGCTTATGCTTGCTCATCATCAAATGCGCCGCCCACAGCAATTGCTTTTTCCCTGTTCCCGTAAAGCGCAGGGCTCCAACGCGGATCAGGATAACGACCTGCTCAATACCGGTCTGTGTCCGTTTGACAAAGTTCTCCAGACTCGTATACGTGCCATTGGCTTCGCGCTCCTCAATAATGCGATGGGCCAGTTTACCCTCCAGATTGAGCAGGCAGTCAAAACCGAGGTAAATATCTTTACCCTGAATGGAAGTATTAAAGACCGACTGATTGACACAGGGCAGGCAGATATTGCCACCTGAAATTCGAGCCTCATTGACATAGACCTTACGGTTGTAAAAGCCACCATAATTGTTGAGAACCGCAACCATAAACTCCAAAGGATAGTAGGTCTTGAGGAAAAGACTCTGATAACTCTCTACTGCAAAGGATGCTGAATGCGCCTTGTTGAAGGAATAGCCCGCAAAGCTTTCCATCTGCCGCCAGATCTCGCGGCTGATCTTTTCGTCGTAGCCCTTGGCCTTGCAGTTGGAAAAGAATTTGTCCTCAATTTCGATCAGGTGATCTTTGCTCCGGTATTTGCCCGACATCATCCGCCGCAGTACATCGGCGTCGGCCATATCGAGTCCACCATAAGCATTGGCGATCTTCATCACATCTTCTTGATAGACCATCACGCCGTAGGTCTCTTCGAGCTGCTCTTTAAACACGGGGTGTGGATAGACGACCGTCGCGGGGTCGTGATGCCGACGGATGTACTCGCTCATCATGCCCGAACTGGCTACACCTGGCCGAATAATGGATGAGGCAGCCACCAAAGTCAGGTAATCATCGCAACGCAGCTTGGTGAGCAGCTGCCGCATGGCCGGACTCTCGATATAGAAACAGCCGATGGTATTGGCCGATTTTAATTGCGCTGCAATATGGGCATCCTGAAAGAAACGCTTGGGATTGTCGGTATCGATGACGACCCCCAAGTTTTCCCGCACAATGGTACGGCAATCTTTGATATGGCCGATGCCGCGCTGCGAAAGGATATCAAACTTCTCGAAGCCGATATCTTCGGCCACATACATATCAAATTGCACGGTCGGCAACCCTTTTGGCGGATTGTCCATCGCCGAATAAAAGGTCAATGGTTCCTCGGAGATGAGCACGCCGCTGGCATGGATGGTGCGCTGGTTGGGAAAGTCGGCCATGCGGTTGTAGACGCTCAGAATGGTATTGGTCACCTCATTCTTGTTGAGCATATGCTCGGGCTCATGCACCAAGCGGTCGATCTCGGCCTTGGGTAGTCCATACACTTTACCCAGCTCGCGCAAGATACTCCGCGAACGAAACGTACTCATAGCGCCCATAAGTGCGGTATGACCTGTCTGATAACGATTAAAAATAAAATCATAAATCTCATCACGTTCGTTCCAGCTGAAATCGATATCAAAGTCTGGCGGACTCTTGCGCTTGGGGTTAAGAAAACGCTCAAAAGGTAGGTTGAGCGCAATGGGATCAACATCGGTTATCCCCAAGCAATAAGCCACTGCAGAATTGGCTCCCGATCCACGGCCTACATAGTGAAAATTGCGCCCTCGTGCATAGCGGCAGATCTCGTCGGTGATGAGGAAATAACTGGAGAAACGCAAGTTTTCGATAATCTCAAGCTCGCGCTGAATGCGTTCGGTGGCCACCCGGTTCTGACGACCATAGCGCCTGGAGAAGCCGTCTATGCAGTATTTGTGCAGGAGTTGCTTATCGTTGTAGCGATTGCCCGTAAAGGTTTCTTTATTCTTGACGCTGGTAAAATCAAAGCTGAAAGAACACTGGCCCAGTATGCGGTTTGTATTGGCGAGCAGCTGCGGCAGATCCGAAAATAACCGCATCAGCTTAACCCGGGGGATAAATACCTCGTCCTCGGCTGCAGTCTGATCCGGGCTCAGTTGCGAAATCAGCAGGTTGTTGTCAATGGCCCTTAATTGCCGATGTAAGGTATAGTCGGCCTTACGAAAACTCACTGGTGCCAGGATAACACAGCGGTCAAGCACCTTTCGGTCCATCAACTGGACACGTGTACGCTCAATGGGTCTGATGCCGATGTATTCGTAGTCCTTTAGCGGAAAAGCATTGAGTTTGCTAAGGGGATAGATGACAAAGACCTGTTCGAATTCGGGTGCACGCTCGGGTACAGCACGGTTTTCCATATTAAGCTTGGTCCGATAGTCATTGATCTCCCGAAAGCCCTGTTCGTTCTTGGCGATGGCGACGAAACAAAGTTGATCGTCGTAGCGAAACTCCATGCCGGCGAGCAGGTTCAATCCTGCGGCCCGCCCCAGCTTAATAAAGTCAAGCGAACCGGAACTGTTATTGATATCGGTAAGTACGGCGGTATCATAACCACCAGAAAGCATGCCCGAGATTAGATCCTGCAGGCTGAGCGTGCCAAAGCGCAGGCTATAGTAACTATGTAGATTTAAGAGCATGATCCCCTCCTTTCTCCGGCAGCGGTGCACAGATGGCCTTCATCAGAAATTCGGCACCATAGCGTTTTCGGATTTTGTCCATGGCCTGCATCAGATTGACCTCCTCGGCGCTATCGTCGAAGAGGTCGGTCTGATAGGATCCGTAAATTAAACCCGAGAACTTAATCCCGATAAGGCGTATCAGCATCCTGCGGCTATACAGTTTCTTGAAGAGTGAAAGCACCACATCGGTAAGCTTTCGATCCGAATTGGTATAACCGATCTGCAACTGCTGCGTGTGGGTATCAAAATTGCTATAACGGATCTTGAGGGTGACACAGCTAGTCAGCTTTTGCTCTTTGCGCAGATCAAAGGCCAATGTATCGACCATACCGATCAGGGTGCGGCGGAGTACATCCATATCGATGGTATCCTGCAAAAAGGTGTTTTCTTTGGACATGGACTTTTGCTCCCGAAAAGGCAACACGAGTGAATCATCGAGCCCGTTGGCTTTGCGCCAGATATTGATTCCATTCTCACCAAGCACTTTCTGCATGGTGAACACCTCCATCTGCTGCAGGGTACCGATCTTAGAAATTCCCATATTCCGGAGTAAGGTAAAGGACTTCTCGCCTACCATCGGGATTTTGCGGATGGATAGCGGTGCGAGGAAGCCTTTTTCGGTACCATGCTGCACCTGCTTTTCGCCGCAGGGTTTGGCCGTGCCTGTAGCAATCTTAGAAACTGTTTTGTTGACCGACAGGCCAAAACTGATGGGAAGTCCAGTTTCCTTGATAATGCGCTGGCGGAGCTCCTGTGTCCATTTCCAACAGCCAAAAAAGCGGTCCATACCGGAGACATCTAGATAATGCTCGTCTATACTGGCTTTTTCGACAATGGGCGTGTCTTCTTCAATGATTTGCGTGACGATGCCGGAATAGTGACTATAGCGATCGTGATCGCCCCGTACGACTACTGCTTCGGGACACATGCGCAGGGCCAGCCGCATCGGCATAGCGGAATGCACGCCAAACTTACGGGCTTCATAGGAACAAGAGGCAACTACACCGCGGTCACTGCTTCCTCCTATGAGCACAGGTACTCCGATGAGCTTGCTGTTCTGCAAGCGCTCGACAGATACAAAAAATGTATCAAGATCACAATGTACTATACTCCTCTCCATGTTTTTCAATTGTGCCAAAAGCACTGCATTGTGCGTTTTGATTTTTGGTAGTTGCTGTATTCAAAATTACTAATATTATTAGCAAACAACCAAGAGGGCACAATGGTTTAATTTTTATCACAGTCATTGTCAGCGATATATTTTGTAACCCGATGTCAGCTTAAGCACGTTGGCGGCTTTTCTGTTTATCATGAAACAGAACCTATGAACGAAAATACACGCAGCTACTTGAAGGGTGAGGGATTTAGTCTTTAGCTTCTTTTTAACGTTTTTGTCGAAAAGCAAAATATATAATAATTACACTAATAAACATTAAAATGGATGCTAGAAAAAACGGAGCTCCTGAAAATTGAAATGGTGCTTTATCATGAGTGAAATAATAGAATAAGTTTGTCATAATTGGAGGTCCCAAAATAGCCGTAACACTTACTAAACTTGATAATGCCCCCTGCAGTTCACCTTGTTCATTTGCAGGAACATTTTTACTGATTATTGATTGAAGTGCTGGTCCGCAGATTCCACCTAAGGAATAAGGAACGAGAAAAACAAACATCATCCACCCTTGATTAGTAAATGCAAAAAGCATTAAACCTAATGCATAAAATAGCAACCCAAAATATACACTTTTATGTTCCCCTAATTTTGGCGTTGTCCACCTCATTAGAATGCCTTGTACTAAGCCAAGCAATAAGCCAAGCAAACCAAGCGATAGACCTACAGTTCTTTCCGTCCAATTAAATTTATACATAGTAAAAAAATGCCAATTGCTTTGTACAGCGTGGAGGGCAACATAGACCAAAATTAAAGCGATGACGAGATTTGATATTTTTGACTGTTTTCTCAAAAAATTAATTGTTCCAATAGGATTTGCACGTTTCCAGCTAAACGACCGACGTTTATCTTTTTCTAAACTTTCCGGTAGTATAAGCAGGCCATAAAGAAAATTGACCATGCATAATATAGCAGCGAAATAAAAAGGAACTCTCGCGCCATAATGGCCAAGCAAACCACCTATTACAGGACCTATAATAAACCCTAATCCAAAAGCTGCGCCGATTAAGCCAAAATTTTTAGTTCTATCTTTATCGGTCGATATGTCAGCTATATATGCGCTAGCTGTTGAAATACTAGCCCCAGTAAGACCGGCAATGATTCTTCCAAAAAACAACCACCCAATAGAAGGCGCTAGTGCTAATAGTACGTAATCAATAGCAAAACCGAAAAGAGAAATTAAAATAATTGGGCGTCTCCCATACTTATCACTAAGATTACCCACTATAGGTGCAAATATAAATTGCGTAATGGCATACGCAAAACCAAGCCAACCTCCATATCTCGCAGCTTCACTTAGGTCATTATTGATAAGTTCTCCAATGAGTTTAGGAACTACGGGAAGTATAATTCCCCAACCTGTAATATCAATCAACAACGTTATAAATATAAATCCAATAGCTGCTTTTTTACCTGTTTTTTTCATCCTGTAAAATTAAACAGCGATAAATAGCAGGTATTGACAATTTAATGGTGTTTACGTACAATCTGAAAGCTAATCATATGCTGTAAATAGTTCAGATAAAAAGGACATAAATTATTATTCGTTTCTATAGGTTTTTGGCGACACCCCCACTATTCTTTTAAAGTATCGGCAAAAGACACTCGTTTCTTCGAAATGAAGCTCGCTGCTAATTTCTTTAATTGATAAATTAGAAGATTTCAATAGTGTTTTAGCATGTAGAATGGTGATATGATCAATCCACTGTAATACAGATTTTCCAGTTCTCTGTTTCAGGAAGGTGGAAAGATATTGTGGTGTTAAATGTAGCTTATTAGCATAAAACGCAACGCTTCTTTGTTGGTTTGCATGTTTTGAAATGAGTAGATAAAAATCGTCTATAATCTCATGTGTGCGGTTTTTAACCAAGCTTTTGTTACTCGGTAAAGAAGAATATACTTCAGAAATCATACTTATGAGAACCATAACAAGATGTCGAAGCATTTCCGTTTTATTATGGCTAGGTTTTTTATTATAGAAATTTTGTATAAGCGTCAATAAATCATTTTGCAACTTAATTTCTTCAGGTTGAAGTCTGATAACTGGCTGCCATCTCATTTGGTTGTTCATTACAAACTCACGTAAAATTGGAAATGCTGTAATAAAATCTAACGAAAGACCAATGGTTACAATTTGGGCATCGTCACTCAATGATTTTGTATCCATCATCAATTGCGGCTGTAAAACAGCAATATCCCCTGCGCTCATTTCATATTCTAAAAAATGAATCTGTGCTTTCATGGATCCTTGTATCAGAAATCCTAGTAATAAACCATCAAATAGACGGCTATTATTTGTATATTCCTTTTTAGGATCATTTTGCTGATTGAGAATAACTATTCCTTCCGTCTTTTTTGAAGAATCAAGATTGTACAATTTATAGACATTATCCAAAGTTATCAATAGAGCCATTTGCAAATATCTAAAAATTGAAATCATATATTAAATTAATAAGGTACTAAATCATCAATATGAGGTAGTTCATCTCATTATCAATAATTTAAACATAAAACACTTCCTATATCAGTAAGAAAAAAGTTTGAAAAAAAACTGGAGCATTTAGAAGTAGAGAACTATTAATATGGCCATAATTAACTAAATTAGAAATACAAAACAGTTAATGATAAGCCTATGAAATCCATCTTTGTAAAACGAATTGTTGCCAACATTAAAACACCTGATACGGCTATTGCCGCGCATTTCTACGGTGAAATACTTGGGCTGGAAGTATTGATGGACCATGGCTGGATCACAACTTATGGAAATGGGGAACAGGTGGAGGTACAGGTGAGTTTCGCAGAAGAAGGTGGTTCGGGGACAAAGGTTCCAGATCTTTCTATAGAGGTGAATGACGTAGACGCCGTGTATAACCGAATGAAAGAGGTAGGTTTTGCGATTGAATATGGACCGGCCAATGAACCGTGGAATGTGCGGCGGTTTTATGTTCGTGACCCTTTCGGAAAGCTTATCAACATCCTTCAGCATAAGAACGGATAATCAAAATCCTCTATAATTTTTATTTTCAACATGGTGACAATGACAAAAGAAATTTGTGCAGAAAGGCTAATATTGAATGACCTTCAACCAAATGATCATCCCTTTATTCCTCCATTGCCTGCGTCCGACCTATTCCGGTACACCCGCAGCAGATGACTGAGCCTAGTGCTTCCGATTTCGAGCCCGCTTATGGTTACATCTACCAAGCCCTTTGGACAGCGGTACATCAAATGAAGGCTGGTAGATTTTCCGACACCTTTCCTAATGATTTTTTCGTCGTGGATTTCTGTCCAGGAATAATATGCGCCGCCAAGCCTTTTGATGCCATGGTTCCCGATCACCAACTGCGCGTCACGGTTCAAAAAATCATGAACCGTGATCCAAAAATTGACACCACCAAAATAGATAATAACGGCCCCCACTATGTAACTCAGGATCGCACTTAAAGAAAGCGGATTATCCTTTGGAAAGAACACCCAGAGGCCACCCGCTGCGATGATGAGTACAGTGAGAAAAATATACCCCCCCTGTTTCCAACGGGAAAATCTTATCACGGTTTCTTCCGGAACATCCGGATCCAAGTCATGTGTGTTTAGCTTCTCCATATTATACCTTCTATTCAGCTTCAACTTCCTGTGCCGCTTGCTATTCTGTGTAGATTACCAATTTTTATTCACGTTAATAATTCGTTTCAACCAAGAGATTCGTTTTAATCTTTTAAGATATCAGGCAATTAAGCAACATTTGGCAAACTTATCTGTACCAGCATTGTGCTGATATACTTTTGAATTATTTAAAACGTATTGAATGGAAAGTATATCAAAACAACGTATATTTCGAATATAGATGGAATTCCATCTATCAATGAACCTAGTATAAAGCAGTTTCTAAATAAAAATACTGCCAGCAAAACACTATTGTCTCGACAGTATTGAGTTGGTAAATTTTATAGTGTTATGATTTTGGACACTTTATGAAACAGTATCGTAGAACAGCAATTTCTATCTCTTCACCGATACACGCCTACTCTATTTCTACCGAGTAAATTACCCATTACATCAATATTCCAATAATTACACATTTGCTAATATTTGAACATTTTTAAAACGGTTGCCATAATGCTTAGCGGTGCTTTTTTGCCCGCGTTAATGCCTTCCTTTTTTTATGCTTTGCAGGAGCCTTAATCTTTTTCTGTGCTGTTTCCATCCGCTTTCTCCAAGTCACGATCTGAGACTCTTCGTAAATAGGTAGGCCTTCGTCTGTAAGTAACCCCATAGACTTGGCCAAGCTAAGGCTAAGCTTTGCAGATTTGCTGTTTGCTTTTTTCCAGGTCAGCTGATCTTGCTTGATATCCTTCTCATACGCACCGATAGCCTTTTTTATAATTGCCAGTTCCTTTTTGTACTCCTTCAGCTTTCGATAAAGAATCATTAGACGGTTATATGCCATTGCCTGTAATGGATCTTTGCTTATAACCACGCTATAGATATTTATAGCATCGCTTGTTTTGCCTTCAATTTCTTTCGACCTGGCCTCTTTTAACAGCTCGTTTTTGGATTTCTTACTTGCGGCCATACTTATTTTTTATCGTCCAACATTATCCATACCGGTGCATGATCACTTGCTTTCTCCCAGCCCCGCACATGGCGGTCGATTCCTCCTTCTGATAATCTCGGTGCGATCATCAGACTAAGGTCGTATCTGCCATGTTTTTATTTTTATTGTCTGCCATAATAAAAGATTTTACAATAGAACGCACTGAGTAGGGATAGAGTTTGACGGTTTTGAGTTTTTACCGGGAGAGGAAATAACGATTACTGTAATGCCTCCTTGGAACTATGAAATCAATAAGGCGTAGATAAAAAAGAAATGAAGATATATGAAAAGAGCTTCCTTCCGTTTAAGGGAAAGAAAGCTCTTTACTTAATTTTCTGTCGAATGGGTACACACCAGAAACTGCCTATTGACAGGTTATTTTAAAAGACTTTGTACTTTATTGAAAAGTGTTTCACCCCGTAGGTTTGTTGCTACAATCTTCCCCTGGCTGTCAATTAGCACATTTTGCGGAATCGCCCGAACGCCATAGAGTGCTGCCGCAGGCTCTTTCCAGCCTTTGAGGCTAGAAACATGGTACCAGGGCATCCCATCCTTGTTAATCGCCTCCGTCCAGCGTGTCTTGTCATCGTCTAGCGAAACACTCAGCACTGTAAATCCTTGCTTTTTAAATGCTTCATAGGTATCCACAACATGCGGATTTTCTTTTCGACAAGGCCCACACCAGCTAGCCCAAAAGTCTAGCAAGGTATACTTGTTTTTAACGATCACCTCTTTCAGACTCAGCTCCTGGCCGTCTGGTGTGGTCGATACAAAATCTTTATAAAGCTGCCCTGTCAGGACTCCTTTGGCCGCCGACAGGCGGTCGCCAAGTTGCTTGCCCAAGGCACTATTTTTCACCTCAGTACTAAGTTTGTCGTAATAAGGATAGGTTGTCTCATAATTAACATTGCCACCTGCTACTTGATTTAAATGGTATAAGGAAACATAGGATCCGGGATTTTCTTCAACAAACTGATGAATCGCCTCCCGCTTAAACCGTGTGTATTGGTCCAAGCCCGCGAGAAGCTCGGTAACATACGCTTTTTTTTCCTCGCCCTCAGGCATATTTTTAAAACGCACAAATCCATCGATCACTTTGCGGTCGGCAGGTCTTAATTTCTGAGCCAGCTTTTCGTGTGCTTCAGTGAATGCTGTACCATATATTCGCGCATAACTTAACGAATCTTTTGTTTCGACATGGACTGTCCCCTCCGCAAGAAAAAGATCGATACGATCGCCAGATTCGATATTGTCCATAGATAAATGAGCTAGCGTAGGGTCGGTCAATTGGCCACTTAAGACAAAGGTACCACCAGTTACCAGCATACTATCGACGACTTTTACCGTGTCGCGTTGGTAATATAGTTTGACATACTTTCCATTGTTGGCTTTCCCTATGTTTCCCTTAACCCTAAACTGACTACTTTGCGAGAATGCGGAATAGGCTCCTAATAGCAGGGCAACTGCTGTGATGATTATTTTCATTTTTCTTGTATTTAAATAGTTTTTAATTGACTGCACGCCAATTAATCGATTGTATTTTGATGAGATCCGTCCAAGTGCTATTGTCCTGCAACTGCAATTCAACGATATTTGGGTTATTGCCCACTTTAAAGCGACGAAGAATGCCTTTTTGATCCTTGTAGCTGGCGATATAGAGACTATTGGTCAAATGGTCGATCTGGGTATCAAACTTAATCATGGTAATCGCATCTGTTCCTAGTTCTGGAAAAGTATAAATCTTTTCAAAACCGGGATTATAATCATAGGCATAGAGCTTGCTGCCCACAAAATAGCATATAATACTGCGATTGGATGAAAAGGCATATCCTTCTGCTTTATCAAAATCCGTCGCAATGGATTTGACGGTATAAGCATTCCGTTTTGCCGGATTCGTTCCATTTGCATAAAACTTGTAGATATGGTAACTATTATCTTTGTCTTTCATCAAGGCAAATGAATTACCATTATTGGAGCCTCCATCAGTGTTCCGGGTATTTTCAGCATACACCAGTGTACGGCCCACGGGTTGATTCCAGGGGAACGCTTCGCCGTCTTTATCTGCAAGTACCGTGGAGGTCGTAGACAATCCGATACTGGTATAATTCAGGAAGCGCTGATAACGGGTATCATACCACATGACATTGTTCATGCTATTGATAGGATATAGTAAATAGGGTGCAGCGGGAATCAGTTCGTCCGGGGCCGCCGCTACCCTATTCACAGGATTGTTGTAAAAGTCACCTGCCATCAACAGGGGTACGTTTGCAAAAATATCGCCGCGCTGGGTTACCAAGGCACGATAAAGGGTACTACCGATATCACCGGTAGCTGTGCGTATCTGCGGTGCAATAACGACGGGATTTAGCGTTTTGGGATCGATATGATCGGACATAAACACGTAACGTCCCAGATGATTGTCCACCGTTGCAGTCATCGATGCTCGGTCTAAAAAGTAGCCCCCTTCACGGGTCATCGCCCACAATCTGACGTAAGCACTCGAGCCGCCGGTATGTACCATCCCCAATGGTCCTCGAAGACGAGGTAAGCCAGACCCCGATAGTATGTGCCTGACATGGACGGTATCGCTCTGCATCGAAAGCATTTCTGCCTCAGCATAGCCTTCCGGGTCCTCTCCCATGATCAAAATCCCTCTGGAATAAGGCGATACGACTTTGAGCTTGACATTGCTTGCCCAGGAGACACCGGTCATTTTGTCAAGCACCCGGTAAAAAATAGCATAATCACCCGGCGCTAAGCGAACTGGATAATTGATATCTTTTACGCTGCTGAGGGTATCAAAAACTTTATTGTCAATTCTGAGAATCCAATTATAATGATAACGGGTGAGATCATTGCCGTCCATAGAAGCGGTAATGTTTGGGGTTATACTTAAGGTATCAAGTCCTGTCCGTAAAGTATATTCTTCGTTTATATCTTTGATTGTCAATTCGTTTATTTCCTGGTAATCGTAATTACCAAGGTCTTTGCTGCAGGCTCCTAGGATAAATAGGAAGACTGCGCCCATGATTAACTGATAGGTTTTCATTTCAAAATAACTTGTTTATTCCTACTGATTTCGCTCTTCTTTTTATTCTATCTTATCCGCCCGGGACCCACGGAACACCCAGATATGAGGTCCAGGGTACTGTGCCCATCCACATCAGCCGGCCATCATCTTCGAGAACAGGCTTTCCTTCATTATAGCGGTTAACCAGAACTTTTGTCGCATCGCTGGCGATAAGCATCATCCTGGCCATTGGCATGGTCTCCGCGGCGCCAAAGTCTTCATATTTGATTCCCAAATATTCCGCTAAAAATTCCATTTTACGCCTCGAGAAAACACCGAACAATCCTGACTCCCTATTTCCGGCTTGCAAGGAACCGGACCAGACAGCGGGCTGCACCATTACATCATTGATATGCAAAGAATGCAGTGTAGCATCAAATTGTGGCACCACAGTACCTGAATTTAATGAAGGGATAGAATGCCATTCGGGAAAGGAAAGTGCAAAGTCTTTGGTGGCTACAAGTTTTAGTCCCAGAGTTACGGGTTTTTCTTCGAGATCGGCTGTACGCTTAAGCCGCACATTGACTTGCGCCGAAACAGCACCGGCGGGCAGAATATATTGGTCCTTCAAAGCCTCGTAATGCTGTCCCAAAATCGCGTTAGTGGAGTCTGGATTGACCTCCACCCGGTAAATCCGATCATACGTCTTGCTAGGGCCTGTGATCATCACCTGAACTGGAAAATCAATTTCGTCGGCACTCATGCGTACAAAGTCTATATGGGTAAAGGGTTGATAGGGCCATAGATTTGGAAGATACTCGTTTGTACCATGACGCATCGCGAAATAGACGCCTTCCTTACCTTCATAGGACATGATTTCTTTTTTGCAGGCCGTAAATAGTATAAACAGCTGAAAAAATAGGATATAAAAGGTTGTTCTTTTCATAATTGTATACCTAATTAATAACGTTGTGAGGTTTCACTGTCCGGTAGTGGAACAGTGTAATTGGTAAGTACCATGGTCTTTTCCGGACTGATGTTAAGTGTGGACGAATTGGGCAAAGCCTGCATAGCATTCCTTTTATAATAAAAAAACTGCTGTCCTTCACCCAACATTTCGCGCCTGAATTCTTTGGTGATTTCGGCTTTCAGTGCCGCCTGATCCACGGGTGCAAGCGAGACGCAGTTGCGCGCGGTGCGCAAGCTATTGAAATAGGCCGTCGCCTTGGTCAGTTCGGGGGAGCATTCTGCCGCAATCAGCAACACCTCGGACAGTCTGATAAGCGGGATCATATAGCGCCCGGGCCCATCGATCACATCGGCATATTTCATATTGGTGGTCGCGGTGGTCGTACCATTGGAAGCACTTTGCCAAATCCGACGACGGAAATCATTGTTATCATCATAGATGGCCCTTACGCGTGTATCGTTCACGTCGCCGTTGGAAAAAGAAAGTTTGTTATTGTATTGCAGGCTGACATCAAATAATCTAGTGTACATCTCCTTTCTGTTAATATTGTATAAGGAGAACATCACTTCGGTCGAAAACATCCGGTCTGGCTTGTCAACACTTACAGCACTTGCAAAGGTGACAAAAGGGAAAGTCATCTTATCAGCCGATTGTATTTCGGTCAAAAGCTCTTCGGCATATTCTAATGCTGCTGTCCGATTGCCCATCCAAAGGTATGTCCTTGCCAATAATGCCTTTACAGCATAGTAATTGAGCCTATACTGCCGATAATAAAGATCATTTTCCCCCGTCGGGCTACCTTGATTACGCACACCTTCTGTCCGTATCGGATCACTGTCTTGCAGCAATAAAAGAGCGGCTTCAAGATCTGCAACAACATGGCCGGTAAACTCTTCGGATCCAAGTAACGGTGAGATGTCATAACTGATTTTGTCGATGTAGGGTAATGCTGGCTTGTACTTGTTGTCTTCGGAATAGATCGGCCCAAACAACCGGAGCATATCAAGGTGGATCATCGCCCGCAACGCCAGTGTCTCACCTTTGATGATTCCAAAATAGGGCTGCGGAAGGATCTCACTCGGTGCATTGCCACATTTGTCCAGAATGACGTTGCAATTGGCGATAAGCTCATAGGCTTTTTTCCAAATCTGCTCGAAGCCAGATTTGACACTCGCTTCTGTATAGACAAAGTTGTTATACTTGTCAAACACATGTGTAGAGCCATTGATGTAGTAATATTGTGCCAGGACGTCTATAATTCCCGTACTCATATGCTGTCCGTAAAGATCTGTACTGGCCATTTCGACGTAGACGCCGTTGATCGCTTTCATAAAGCCAGCCCGATTGACAAAAAGCTGTTCCTCTCCCAGCCTGTCGGCAGGCTTGACATCAATCCATTTGCTGCACGAGCTTGCTACAAGGGTGAGACCTGAAATCAGGATAATGTACTTTAGTATTTTCATTTTTTAGATCTTTAATTATTAAAACCGAACGCCAGCCGAAAATGAGACTGACCGTGCGAAGGGATAATCTATTCCGCGTTCATTTGTTATCGTCGAAAGATGGAAGATATCATTCATATAAGCCCTAAAAGTTACCGAAGAGGCCCGGATCGATCTTAACCAGCCAGCTGTAGTAGTCTCGTATCCAACCGAAAATGCCTCACCGACGAGCATATTGTTATCCGCGACAAACCGCGATGAAATGGGGGTCTGGTCTGTATTGGAAATCGCTTTGAATTTTGCCTGATCCCCCGGTTGCCTCCAGCGGTCGTACAAGGCCCGTTTATCCTGATTAAGTGCGACATCCCTTGCCGAAATATTTTCTACCTTTTCAAAAAGCGTCTGCATAAATGATTGTCCCCCCCATCTGTAGCGCAAGTTAACCGAAGCCGAAAAACCCTTGTAGTAGAAGCTGGTACCTAATATTCCTTCGAGGTCGGGATCGCTGTTTCCAACAACAACTTCATCTTTGTAATCGTGCACAAAAGTCTGTTGGTCATTCTTATTCAGGAAGATCTCCCGTCCGGTCGCGGGATCGATACCCAAAGACCGCACGGCCCAAAGGTCGGATGGGCTGCCTCCGTTATAATAGCGGATGAGATTACGGCTTTTATTGGCCTCGTTAAAATTGTTGAGCTGATTGCCAATATTTTGATATTGTGCTTTTAGCTGTCGCATATTTAGGTTGACACGCCAGTTGAACTGCTCTCTTCGAAGCAGAGTGTAATCACCAGCTATTGTAAAACCATGGGTAACCTGTGCGCCCATATTTTTAGCCACGGTATTTACACCTGTAGAGGTAGGTAATGAAACAAGCACCAATAAGGGATCTGTACTCTTTACGAAATAATCGAGATTGAGACGAAGCCGGCTTTTAAATATCGTAAGATCGAGGCCTAAATTGCGGTCCAATGTTGTCTGCCAACGGAGTCCGCTATTGCCCATATTGCTGATAATTGTACTCGCGCCAAAGGGATTACGGTTGTCATTATTATAACGGTAAACACGCATGGATATGTAATCGTCGAAATTCTGATTACCGGGATTACCAATCGTAGCTCTCAAACGTAATTGATCAATCCAATGAAATTGTTTGAAAAAGCTTTCATTATGTGCATTCCAGGCTAAACCCAAAGACCATATGGTCGAAAACTGACGTTCGGATCCAAATACCGAAGAACCGTCAGATCTTAATGTCGCGTCCAACAGGTAGCGTTTATCGTAAGAATAGCCCATATTCATAAAGAAGCTAGCACCACGTCGCTTGGATTGCGTGTAGTCTGCACGCTGTCCTTCGGGATAGCCTAAAGCGAAATTTGGGTTTGAGAACTCATCATCAATAAACCCTCGGACCTGATAACTACTACGTTTGTTAGTGGCCTGCTCCATTCGTGCTCCCAGTACCGCATTGAGCATATGTTTGTCTGCGAAGAGCTTCCCATAGGTGAGACTAAAATCGCCGTCATAATTTACATTTTTACCATTGTTTTCCTGATAGGATCCTTTCTGCAATTGGTCTGTACCCACAAATTCCACATTAAAGGGCGAACGAAATATTTCGTCGTGCAAATTTAAACTGCGCAGACCGAAACGCCCCCTTGCCCGCAACTCGGGCAACATGCGCCACTCTATTTCAAAATTATTGGTAAAGCCCTCGGATCCTTGTGTATTTATGTTCAAATTGTTGAGGTCGTAAAAAGGGCTATAAATTGGATCATAACCGGAGCGGCTCGCGCTAAAGTCTTCCACTACCATTTTGATGTTTCCATTTTCATCGTATTTGCGGTGATAGGGATTGGCCCTCGAAAATGTGGAAAAAGGAGAAACTTCCTTATTCGCCACTACATGGTCGATACTCAATGAATTGGTAAATGATAAATCTCCTTTTCGATACAAGAGACGAATATTGCCGTTAGTTGTCTTTCGGTCTGAAGCTTTCATGACGCCGTTGACAATACCATGGTTAACAGAAACGCTATATCGTAAGCTTTGGTCGCCACCTTCTGCAAAAAGTGTGTGCCGTTGATTGACCGCAGTGCGCAAGGGCTCGTTTGCCCAATAGGTATTGACACCGCGACGCACTTCTCTTAAGCGCTCTAAATAATTAGCTTCACTGACGGGATTAGCCCCCAATATAATCTGCCCTTTGTCATCGAGCATGCCATAGAAGCCAGACAACAACTCAAATTGCAATTTTTCTTCGGCATTCATGAGGTTATAGTCAGTGAGGTCTGCAAAGCTAACGCTCCCATTGAGTGTATAGTTGATCCGTAGCTGTCCGGGCGTAGGGCGTTTTGTTTCAACCACCACCACACCGTTGGCGGCTTTAGAGCCGTAAATGGCCGACGCGGCGGCATCCTTGAGTAAAGTGATGCTTTCGACACGGTCCATACTGAGATCCGCTATCACGGCCAATGTACTCTCGAAACCGTCTAAAATAAAAAGTGGCTGATTGGGGTTGGAACTGTATTCGTCAGCGATACCAATCACACTGCTTTTGCCCCTAATCTCGATATCGGGTAAGCGATTCGGATCAGATCCAAACTGGTTATTATCCACAATGGCGAAAGAGGGATCCAAGGTTTTGAGACTCTGCAATACATTTTGATTGCCCACCATCTTCAATTCCTTGGCTGTATAAGTGGATGAAGAGCCGGTAAAACTTTCCTTGTTACGTTGGTAGATCCCTGTAACAACAACATCTTTGATTTCAGTAGCAGCAGCGGGCTCAAGTTTTACTTCAAGAAACTTTTGACCGCTGTAAACAACTTCTTTAGGTTTCATACCGAGGTAACGGAATAGTACGATAAGGTTTTCGTCTTGTATGCTTGTAGCAAGCAACTGAAACTGCCCTTTTGAATCGGTAGTAGTTACTCTATTTGTTCCCTTTATCTGTACAGTGACACGCTCCATGCGCTCACCTGACTCGGCATGGATGACTCTTCCGGTAATCCGTTGCTGTTGAGTAGAAATTGTAGCGGACTGGATTTTCGAACTGTTTTTTTCTAAATTATAAAAAGAAATCGTTCGATCTTCTACCTGATACGTTACAGGCTGATTGCGCGCCACTATGCTGAGAAACTGGTCCAGTTCCATGTTTTTGACGTCTATCGTAAGAGGCACAGTACTGCTTAGGGTATGCTTGGTACTGAAAATGCTGTAGCCCGTTTGCTGGCGAATGGCTTGAATCACTACCTCCAGGGAAACATTACGGCCTTTGAAGGTAATTTGTTGTGAATAACTTTTAGCACTCACAGCGCATATTCCAGTCAATAGTAAGAATAGTGTAATTCTCATCACTTTTAATAAGTAATTTTTATTCATTAAATTTACGTGGGTTTGGTTAGTGCAAAATCTGCTAATTGAGTTAGTTTGGTTTTGTTGCAACCGATAATCAAAGGAAAGGATGGCCGTCCTTTCCTTCTTTTATTCGGCTCTTTCTGGTCAATAAGTCTGTGTCATCATCATCGTTGTTTAGGTAAATAGTTTTTTTAATAAATAATAAGCTCTCGCTTTTGGATATCCAGTTGATAGCGTACATCTGCGGCATCCAACAACCGGAGTACAAGGTTAATTTTTTCATTGCGATAGGCATCCCCCACCAATTCGACGTCTGGTATCTTGCCGCTATACTTAATGGTTAAATCATACCAACGACCTATTTCAGCCATTGTCTCTTCAAAGGATTTACCGTCAAAATTAAATTTGCCCTCCTTCCAGGCAATCTCCATCTGCGCATCTACAGTTTTTATTTTTGTCAGATTTCCGCGGGTGCTAGCCTGTTGTCCTGGGTTCAGAATGATTTTTTGGTCAGCTACATGGATATTGACTTTGCCTTCCAACAAGGTTGTTTTTGCAAATGCCTGCGTGGAGTATCCGTTGACATTGAATTGTGTACCGAGGACCTCTACGATCTGTCTTTTGGTCTTTACGAAAAAAGGAATACGCTGTCCTTTCATGCTGAACTGTCCTTTTACCATAAAAAATGCTTCTCCATCTAGCTCCACTTCTCTCTCAGTAGATGCAAACTTTGCGGGATAACGTAATCGTGAATCGGAGTTTAACCAGACCTGTGTACCGTCTGATAAGGTAATGTGATAGACGCCACCTTTGGGAACATACAATTGCAAATCGCTCATCTTATCCAGATCGACATTGCTCGCTAAACTTCTTCCGTCTGCATAATGAATCGCTCCATCCACAACAATCCCGTCTTGTGCAGTATCTAACACGACCTTTCGCCCGTCCGCTAAAAGGAGAACTGCGCGAGGCCCACCGGGCAAAATAGCATGTGAGGAGGACTGCACTGCAACATCCGGAGATTTAACGTGCGTATTCCTGTTAATTCCAAACCATGCCAACGATGAAAGTATCAATAACACGGCTACAGAAGCAGCCCAAAATTTCGCCTGCATCCAATAAACATTGTTTTTATCTGCTGGCTGCTCGATCCTGATCTTGGTGAGCAGACCTTTGAGCATACGCTCACGGAGCTGTTCCTTTTGCAAAGGTTCATCAGTAGCGATGGTCACCTCTTCATCCAAATGACTGTTGTACCATTCCGTAAGTTCGGCCAATTCTTGTGGAGAAATTATACCCGTCTGAAATTTGACTATTAAATCTTCTATATAATTAAGATCGTTATGCATGAATTAAAAATTGGTAATAAAGGTGTTTCCTATCTAAATAGACAGTAAAAAAGACGGGTAGGGTGAGTCTGCCCAACAATTTTTTTATTAGCGAAGGTAAATTGAGAAAAAAACAATGATCGTAAGAAATTCGGTATTGTTTCCTAGATCTTTTTTCGCTTTTTTAAGATGTGATTTGACCGTATTTTCTGACAAATTGAGCTTGTCAGCGATCTCCTTCGTTGTGAGACCTTCATTTTTGTTCATAACAAAAACAAGCTGACACTGTGGCGGCAGGTTTTTGATGGCATTATCAATCTGTTGTTGGAGCTCCTGAATAATAAGTTTCCGCTCTGGCGAAATCGAATCGATGACATCCTCTTCCGAACTGTATCCTGCCAATTTTTGGCGCTTCTGCTTATTCTGATAAATGATGTTGAAAGTCTGGTTGCGGACTGCCCGCGCTAGGTAGCTGGATAGTTTTTCATTTTGCAAACTGAAAGTTGAGCGAAGTTTCCAAAGTTTACAAAGCACATCCTGCACACATTCCTCAGCTTCCTCCAGATTGCCCAAGCGATTAAATGCAACAGCCAACATCTTATCCCAGTATCGGTCATAAATTTCTATTAACACGCGCTCATCGTTGGTATTGAAGAGGGTCAGGAGATCATAGTCGCTATATTTTTTATAATTAAGCATTTAGGCGGAATGTAAAGCAAAGCTAAAAAAAATCTTCTTATTCAAGAATAAAAGCGATAACAATGTCTCAGGACTAGGGTGTTAACTTAGTTTGCATACCAGTTTAAGAATAGGTAATTATGAAAAAAATTATTTTCACATGGTGTATATTACTCCTGTCGATCTTCGTTTACAGACGAAATACGATATGGTTCGCTTATATAAACAATCACTTTTCTTTGCCTTATATATATAACAATTATGCTTAGCATTAATAGTTTTAAAGCTTTGCTAGCGCATCAATTTCTCTTTTTTATCTACCGCCACCTGGGCCAATACTTCCGCCCAAATTACTGACCATGGCTGATAATGTCAACGATGAATTAACCGTTGGATTACTAAATTTTCCACCCAAGTATAGTCCGTTAAACTCATTGGCATCGGCAACTGAAGATACACTTACAAGCTTGTAGGACGCTCCTAATGATAAGCTTCCATTGGAGACCAGTAATGTTGAAAAAGAAACAGGCGATTTAAATGTTAAAACCTCCTTATTATCCTTGTCAAGAACACTATAGATCTGGCCGGCGCTGCCGCCACTCAAAATAGCGGAAGGCTGTGTAGAAACACTTGCCGTTGGAGAACTTGTGGCTCCTCCCACTCCGACCATAAGCCCGCCGGTAATCTTAAAGGTGTTATTATCGCAATCGAACCCTTCTTCTGGACTCTTTGCACCGATAGCAAAAATATTTCCTCCTGTAATTGTCATCGTTCCATTGGAATCTATACCATCGTTTGTGGTACTATAGGCTACAATTGTTCCTCCATTGATATAAATTGCTTTCCCGGCGTTGATAGCATCATCAACTGCTTTGATGTAAATTTCACCATTGTTGATGCTAAGGGTCGCCTTGCTTTCAATTCCCTCCCCGCCTGATCCGGTGGTTTCAATATTGATTTTTCCGCCATTTATAATTACGTCCGGTATTATAGTCGCGTCTCCATCCTCGTAGGAAGCAACAATCCCATCGTCAGCAACTTTTAAGGTGATTTCTCCTCCATTGACAATAATCCGACCTTTTTCAGCTTCAATACCATCGGAATTTGCTACAATATTTATTTTTCCGCCATCAATATAGATACCGTCGTTACTGTGTAAGCCATCCGAAATAGCATCGGAAACTTGAATATTTCCTTCCACAATCCGTATATAATCGTCGCTGGCTATGGCATGCTTAGTTTTGCCAGAAACAGCTAATGTGCCGGTCCCAGAAAATATCAATTGTCCCTCGCTGAAAACTGTGCCTTTTTGATCTTCATTAGATGTGGCATATGCAGCCGCATCTGTAAGCTTGTTTTCTGTCCCGTCCGCAAGTACAATAAATGCTCTTTTTCCGGACTGAATATTAATTGCAGGCCCGTCACTGTTCGTAATTGAGACTGCATTTAAGGTGGTTTTGAATTTCTTATCGGAATAGATCTTTAATGACCCACTTGTTGTTGAGCCTGTAAGCTCATAGGCAACACCGCTTGCTGAAGAGTTGCTAACAACATCAGCTCCAGATTGGGTAACGGTAACCCCGGAAACTGAATTTTCTATAGTAGCCGAATTGCCATCAAAGTTTATCTTTACGGTACCGTTGAAAGTGGAGTTTGCAACAAGATCATCATCGTCTGCTCCAGTTTCCTGGCTCCCTTCAACCGGACCACTTTTTGATGTCGAACTAATGTTTATCGCTGTACTGGTTTCGATAACCTCCCCTGACTCGGATTCTGCTTTTTCATCTTTTGAACATGAAGCTATGGAGGATCCTAAAATCAGGACCATTCCATAAAATATTACTTTCCTTAACATAAGTTTGCTTTTTTTATCAATTCAAAGCTAACGACAACTAGTGTTAATGAATATTAAGGAGTGTAAATTAGATTAAAATTATGTTAATTAAACATTAAATAAACACACGAACAATTCAAAGATTGGGTATATCCATGGAATTTACGAAAAAAAACACCGAAACCGGAGGTTATTTTAAAATGCCGTTCATGATCTTGTTTATTATACTAAAATTAGTTGTGTAGCCCCCAGCGTCCTGTATTTTAAATAGTTAATATATTTTTTCTGGGACACTATTTTTCATATATAAAATAAATTATTTATATTAGAGCAAGCCAATTGACTGAAAGCCAAACAAGTCATTAAATTAAAATATTGAGTTATGAAAAGACCTTACCTAATTATCTTGTCATTGCTGTTGTTGAGTAGCTTTAGTATTATCGCAAGTGGGCAGCAATCTAAAAAGTCAGTAGAGCAATCCAAAAACTCTTCTGCAAAGATTGACTCTAATGAGTTTAAAAATAGCTTCTCCCCGCCATACAACTTATTCTATTTAAGTAAATATCTAATTAATATAACGCTGAACCCCGCTGAAAGCGACTTGATTTACGGTAGTCTAGTAAATTTAGTTGGCAAAGATAAGCTAGATTTAGTAAAGGGGGATGACAAGTACAAGTATATTTACGATTTCAAAACGAGATCTATCAATGCCAAAACAGACTTCGTTAGAAGATTATTAGCGTCTAAACAACTTGTGGACAAAAATAAAGATTTGAAATCTCTTTTAGAACAACAAATAGCATATAATAAGAATGATAAACAAATCACTGAAACAAAAAATAACATATCCCTTTTATCTGATAGACAAAGGGAGCTCAAAATTGCTATCGATTCTCTAAGGATTTTAAAAGGTGGTGATTCTAAAGATTCAATTGATCTAATAAATAAATACAAAAATCTGCTTGATCACCAGGAAACCGCCATATACTCCATTGAACTTTTAACTCAAAAATTAACGCTGGAAGATGCAGCAATCAACAATGAAATTTTGAAATCCAACCTTAAGATCGACACCAATAGTACATTGATAAATGAAATTTCTTTCAAAATGGATTCTTTAATTAAAAATATTGCCGAAGAATATCTAAGTGACGGAACTCTTTCGGCTAATATTAAAAATTATCTGGAAGGTAACCAACGTAGTCGACAGGAGTCTTTACAGATCAATCTTACCACCGCAACCCAAAATGCACAACAAAGTCTTAATTATACAGGATTAAGTATTCCTTCACAATCTCAAATGATAGATGCTATGGCCATGTTTTTGGCGAAAAGAGCAAAACAAGAGGCGGCAATATGGTTTATGGATCAATTGCGCAAAAGAGTAAATAATCCTTTGATATATGATGTTTTTCCAGCTACAATTGAGTTATTGGATGGACTCTCAGATTACAGAACCGCCAATTTTGGTACTTCATGGCGATACGCAATCTCAAAAGATTTTGTAGAAATGCCACGAAACGTGTCCAAAAGTAGCTGGACAAAACAATTTTTAAATCCAGAAAATGCAGCAAACCTAGAGACGGCCGTAGAAATGGGTTATAATATTGATGGCTTGATTAAAGCGCGATATAATTATAGGGATATCATTCGCCAACTGTACCTTAATCCAACTTACAGTCCTGATCCTAATATCTCAGTTAACCATACAAAAGGTATAAATAAACATGCACAAAATATTATTGCACTACTTTACATCGCAACGAATGAGTTGTTTACGATTACAGATAAAAATAATTACAGGCTCCTTGCATATGAAGAACTCAAAACCTTGAATACTGAGCAATGGAAAATATTTATTGAACTCCTCAACTTAAAATATGGCCATGTATTTGAAAATTTACCGGGTATCGAAAATGCGGTCAACGATAAGGATAAAGTGATCGCTTGGCTAAGTCCACTTTTATTGTCGTTAGGTCAATTCGATAAGATCAATCTGGAACAACAAGCCTTGATTGAAAAAAATAAATCGGATCAAATGAACAAATCGCTTTCTAATACATGGAGTATACTTGGACAAGTGATCGCTAATTTTGAGAATTATCCATTTGGGATCAGTGGGAAGCAAGATGTCAACAACTATTTGGCGAACATCAAAAACGTTTTTGATATTATAGAAAACATTCAGGATAAAAATTTCGTTGCCGCTGCTCAGAATACTTTGGGATTGGTTGATACCTATTATAAGATTGGCTTTTATCAAAATCCTATAGATATAACTGCGTTAAAAAATTTCTTTTCAACAAAAAACCTGGAGAATAAATACCAATTAGATTACGACACAAATAATACAACACTTACAATTAAGCTCAATGGTAAAGATAGTGTTTCAATAGAAAAAAAAGACTTGGAGTATATAAAATACTTGGGCACAAATCTACAGCGTCTTGATGAAAAAGATCAGTCGGCTTTCCTTTTGACAAGTGAGAAAACTATACAAGGAAAAGAAGTGATAACAAAATTAAATCGTGTAAGTAGTAAAGACTTAAAATACATTATTAGTCGCATTGCAATTTTAAAAATCATCTCAGATACCAATACCCCGAGTGAACAGATCGCAGCAATAAATATGTTTTCTCATTCAATACCAGATTTGGATAAACTTAGCTCTGCTCTTCCAAAGCTATCGGAAATGTCATATGCCAGCCAACTGGTCAAACTGTCCGGATTTTTTGGCGATGTCATTGCCTCCTCCTCATCCGCCGAACTGGCGAATGTAATCGAGTCGCATGCACTGCCTCCGACTTCTTATAAATTAAAAAGGAAAATGTCTTCATCTGTAGATTTGAATGCATATGTGGGGGCCTTTGCAGGAAGAATTGTCCCCATTGGAAACTCTTCATTAAACTGTAAATGGACGGGTGGTATAACTGCCCCTATAGGGGTTACCATACGACCTGCAGGTAACTTATTCAAATATTTCAATTTCAACGTGCAATTGTTGGAACTAGGAAATCTCGTCAATCACTATCTAATTACTCCAGACTCGGCCTACAATAAGGAAGTACATTTTAGCGAGGTCTTTAGTCCTGGAGCTAATATACTATACAATATTAAAAACACGCCTATCGTCGCATTTATAGGAGGAAAATTACTCCCGTTAAAGGCGTATTATGATGAGGGATTGAAAAAAAGATTTAATGATAAGGCTTTCGACGCTGCGATATTCAGCATTGGATTAAAAATTGATATTCCTCTTGTCAATCTTCATTCTGGTGAATAAAAGAAAGCTTTACCATAAAAGGATCGAAGAAATAAAAAAATGTAGATTTTTTTACTGAAAATTATAGTTTAAAAACCCTACATCTGTTGCGCCAAAGGCCCATCTTTAGCGACCAGACTTGACCAACCCGGAGAAGAACCGATAGGAAGCTTTGCGATCAATCTGGAAGCTACAAATATATTGGCCACTGTTTCTTCGTCAAAATCCCGGTTTACTTCAACGGGCGAACTTGCATCAAATGGCTCTAGATTTTCTTTGAAAAACGCTGCAGGATTTAAAAACGGTATATTCTCCTTTTTATGCCATTCAGGTTCGCCAGGAGTAGGTGCACTATTATATAACCATATATCTACAATTATTTTATCCTCCATCAATAAGTATGAGAAACAAACCTTATCATCATCGATAAATACCGCGAACTCAGGGCGATCATTTGATACATATTTTTTTAAACTTCCCATGGACACTGATTTAAAATAGCGAAGTCTGTGCCGTATCACTCCCCAAAGGTGGCAACCATTCCCAATCAAAAGGAACTTTTGGTGACCTGTTAAAAGGATTGTACAGCATAGCACTAAGATAGGATTTATAACCTAATAGACCTTATCGCTTTCTAAAAAGGGACTCGTGGTGGTTACTCCTTTTTATAGCTATCAAAATTGTCCTGTATGAGTTTTGCAACCAATTGCGGATTTTGATAGTAAATACCATGTGAATATTTTGGGAGCAGGACAAGCTTGCTATTGTCATTCTCTTTTAGCAATGCTGCATAATGCTGGATTCGCAATTCATCGTATTCTTTCCACCATGCCTTAAAATTGATACCCAGATTTAGTTTACGATCCAGCTCTTCATCGGGCAGTTCAATATTTTTGTTGTAGGATATGATCACTGTAGCAGCAATTTCTTTTTTCAATGGTGGTAATGTTCTATATTCATGAAAGTATCCTTTCGAGATGGACGTTAGCGCTCGAGCAGCATCAATATGTGCGCCTGCACTGGAATTTGTATTTTTGGACATCTGCTCCATAATAATTTTTGTGATCTGCTGATAGCTCGTTTTACTCCGCGAGACCACCTTGGCATGTTCATCCTCCTGCTCGGTTAACATAAAATCCGTTGGGTCCGAGAACACTAGTCCGCATATTTCATCGGGATATTGGGCTGCAAACAGACGGATGTAAGGGCCGCCCATGGAATGCCCTACTAACAAATAAGGGGGCTGAATGGCCAAGGTTTGCAAAAGGTCATGTAAGCGTAAAACAACCTGGCTGTCCGTTACAATACGGGAGTCCGGTTCGGAACTACCAATACCACTTCGTTCGTACTGAATACTCGCGATATGACTAGGTAAAAGGGGTAGAATGGGATCAAATGTACCGCCGCCTAATCCGGCTTCGAACACTAAAATAGGTTCGCCTGCTTTCCGATTGGCAAGATTGCTCGTTTTATAGGCCATTTTTTTCCCTCAACCATGACCGTTTGACTCGTTTTAGGCTGCGCAGATACAGCTTGTGTAAGAGCTGTGCCTAAAAACAGCAACAGCATTGTTTTGAATAGTTCTTTCATATACAATAAGTATATCGAGCTAAGCATCTGTTACACTGGATCTAATCTTTTTTTTCTCGTGCCAAATGAAACGTATAGCTGATACCTGCCAGTGATCTGTTGGATCATTTTTTATTACCTCAACGATTTGCCTTTAGCATATCAAATGGGGTGGTATAGTGTATGGGTTATGAAGAGGCCTGTTTTTACACAAAAAAACAAACGTTAACTGCTTCCCTTGTGTTCAACTAAAAAAACAATTATGATCCTTATTTCCAATAGAAAAAACACAAAGTTAACCGCCTGCAGAATTTCTGCCCTCTTGCATTTGATGGCTCTGGTCCTGCTCATACTTTTGCGTAGCTGCCATGAGGACGATAGCCCTGCACCCGAGCAGTCGCACTTAAAAGTGACGGTAAAAAGTGACGGTGATCAGTATGATGCAGTCCATCTCGAGATCCAACAGCTATGGACTCGCACGTCTTCAGGTGGAGGAAAAATCGAGGCAAATAAAAGAGTAAACATCCTCGGAATTCAAAAGGATAGCATCATTGCTGGTGGACCTGTCCCCCATGGTACCCTACAGGAAGTAATGCTAAAAGTTGAACCGACAGGAAATGAAACAGTCATCGATGGCTTTCCCTATGCTTTGGAGACGTCACGAGGACAAGTTATAGCGGTGAATATCGCGGACGAAAGGCTGCTTCTTCCGAACGAAAACCATACGTTAATGCTTCATATCAATCTGTTAGATTTCATCCAAAAGACGGCAGAGGGTAAATTTTTAATTAATCCTAGCCTCACTGCTGTAGTGGATTAAGCGGTAGGTATTATATATCGTAAACCTTATATATAAAATAAAATGCATAAACAAAGTACAACAGAGTTTATGCGTTAAATACTGGTCATTAAAAAAACCACTTTCACCTTTAAATTTGACCTTCCAACCAATCTGTTAATGATTTTTTGATATAACCGTCCATGAGTACGAAAAGCAAAAATCTAGGGCACGAAGAAACTTGTTTCTGTGGAATTGGTAAAAAAAATATTTTAAATAGGGAAAGGTGTTTACCAAAATTGTTGAACTGCTTTGGTTAGGTAATTTGATTGCATTGCTGATTATACCGAATATTTGTATATTAGGATAAATACAAATATTATAATTATGTCATCCAAGATTTTCCTGCAATCATTACAAAGCAAATTAAAAGGCGGTAACGCCCGCTCTATTCATTTAAATGCATTGCCAGGAAGGTTGGCTACCCGGCTAGACCTGCAGCAGCTCGACCTCATTGAGGATGGCCTCGCTAAATTATTTTTGGATACCTTGTTGACTAAAGCACACTTTGATTTTAAGATTTCATTTGATACGATAGACCTCAATGAAAAGGATGCGGAGACTCAAAAGAAACTGTCCGTAATTTCTAAACGACTGAACTCCATCATTATAGAAAATGAGGATTACTTTAAAGAACATGGGATGAAGACCCTCGGATTCGGTTATCCTATCCTTATAAAAAGATCTTCAAAAGACCCCTCGAAAATCATAAAAGCCCCGTTATTCATTTGGCAACTGGAGGCCGTTAAATCTAAAAACAAAGTTAATGAATGGTCGTTTTTGCGAAATAAGGTGGTTCAAGCGAATGGAAAAATAGTGGATTCAGATATTCACCCGATTAGTATCAATGAGGTCCTCCTTTCTTTTATTAAAAGTGAAGATGACATTACACTACACAATCTGACCAATGAAGCCTTAGAAGACGCTCTGATTGATAGCAACGAACTAGTGAACGCTTGTGCAGAAGTATTGGAAGCACTCAATGCGAATAGTAAAGAGCAGATACTAGAGGTGCTAAACAAGAACTTTGAAACAGCTATTAACGTATTACCCGAAGCATCCCAGATAGATGCTATTGCCAATAACAAAGCTTACATTCATTTTGGTGGTATTTTTGGTTTGTTCAGAGCGCAAAAAGAAAGTATTATCACCGACATTTCGCGCTTATTGGATCGCTTCGATGCCTTCGAATTTGATGCGCTTAAAGTGGAAAATCTATCGACAACACCTTTCAGCGCCGTCGACACCGACCCAAGCCAACAGGCCATAATAAGTGCTCTTGGAAATGAACCGAATCAAATAATACAAGGCCCTCCAGGGACGGGAAAAAGTCAATCATTAACTGCACTGATCACAAATGCACTTGCCAATGGACTAAAATGTCTAGTGGTCTGCGAAAAGAAAACAGCCCTTGATGTTATTAAAGCAAATATCGAACGTACGAATCCTCAAATCGGCGCTCTGGTAGGTGTAATTGATGATGTAAACGATGCGCGTGAAGCGATCGTTGATTCCGTCAGAGATCGTCAGATCGGAGTTCCGTTTTACATCTCAGTAAAGCAAGCCCAAAGCCAATATGATACGATAAAATCAAAACTCAACGAATCAGCTGAACGTATTAACGCACAACATGCTGCCTTAGCGCAAACGGTCTACGGTGACAAGAGTTGGTCGCAGATCGTAGGCCGGTATTTGGCTTTATTAAAAAACTTTAATGAAGTACCACTCAAGAATATTATACAGAAGCAGGACTTCAATTTCGCTCAGGATCACAAAGAACTGGAAAAGACACTTGTTGTTTTAAAGCATAGCCATAATTTATTTAAACAATCGCATCAGGTCCATTCCATATTTAGACCATTGACAGACGTTCTATTTTTAGATCAACAGGTTGGGCTATCACGTGTAAGGATTGAAGATTTTATAGCATACGCTCATAAACAGATACCAACAATTGAATATGTTATTAATGAACTTCAAGTGAGCGGAAAGCAGTGGGCTGATGAATTTTTGAGTGGCATACCCGCGATAATGCAGCAGGATTTTAAGTACTATTTAGCATTTTGTATTGGAGATTCAGTTAAGGAAGAGAAATTACCCTCCACTTTTCCTCAGGAACAGCGAATCAATGAAATTGTCTTAGGATTACAATCAGTTCGGATTAAAGCACAACAATTTTTCAAGAAATATGATGATGCTTTACAACAACATTACAGCAGCTATTATTCATCACTAAGCCATGCAATATCAACTTATCTTGCCTACGCTGAGTCAAGCATTACGCAATATGGCAATAACTTATTAGATAATAGTAGCGGCGCAAAATTTAAAACAAGTTTGTTGAGTATATTCTCTGGAAAGCATAAGCAGATAAAACAAACGAGAATTGAATTAAAGAATCGCATAGCGCAGATAAGATCATCCCATGTTCAGAAAAATTATATTGAACATCAATATAACGACCATTTGGAAACGACTGATTTATCCATCTATCTAAAAAACATTGAGGAACTCAGACAAAAGGCAGCGACTTGGAAAGAACAATATCCTTATACAATAGATAGCTATTTGTCTAATATTAATGATCATCATTTTCATACTGAACTGAGTGAACTAAAAGCGCAAATAGCTCCTTTACTTCAAAAATTGGCTAGTATAGAGCAAATGCTAATCGCTGATTACAATATCGTTCCAACGACTCCAGTTACTGATATCAACGGCTTGATTGACGCCGTACCCTATCTAATTGAAAGAGTAACTTTCCAATTAAGGCATTTTAATAATTTTCGTGACTATTACGCGGCACGCGCTGATGCCTATCGGAGTCTACAAAACTCGTTTGACGATATTGAGAGTAACCAGTTAACGGAAAATATAACGGATGGGGTATTTCTGCCGTATACAAGTCTTCAGGCTGCACAGGACCTATGTCATACGATTAAGCATACCATGATAATGTTCAATGAACATATGAGTGATTTCCGTATCTATCACGAGTGGAAATCATTTTTCCTTTCAGTGGACGAAGCGCAACAAAAGCTTATTACCAGAATCAGCATACACCTTAAAGATCATTGGGCTGATGCATTTGAATGCTGGTATCTGTATTGGATACTCACGACAAATGAGCCACTGGAATTGCCAAAAAACGATTACCAACTACAACAATATCAACATCAAAAACAAGAGTTTAACCAAGCTCAGCTGAATAGTATTATTGCCTTATGGACGGAAAAGCAAGCCGATGCCGTCGGACGTTTTAAAGCTAGAGGACAAAATATAAATAGTCTCTTTAACAAGAAAGGAGCTAAGGGAATGCGCCGCAATTCACTCCGCACCATTGTGAACAGAGAATTTGAACTATTTACTGATTTTTTTCCGGTATTGTTGGTCAATCCATCTGTATGCAGTTCTATCCTACCGCTGCAGGAGGGAATTTTTGATGTGGTCATATTCGATGAGGCCAGTCAGCTGCGTCTCGAGGATACTTACGCTGCCCTGATCCGAGGAAAAGCAAAAATTGTTTCCGGTGATAAGCACCAGATGGCTCCCTCTTCTTACTTCGAAGGAAGTGGAGCACTACTTGACCCGATTGATGATGAGACAGAAGATTCCGAAGATGAATTTTCAGATCGGAATGCAATGCAAGCTGCTCAGCTCAATCTTGCGGATAGCGAATCTTTACTCGCTTATGCTGTAGACAAGGGGTTCGTTGAATCTTATTTGAAAGTCCATTACCGCTCGAAACACCCTTATCTTATCGACTTCTCCAATCATGCGTTTTACGGAAATAGGTTAATGCCTGTCCCGGCGAAAGAACACTACACTCCTATCGAATACTTACAGATTGATGGATTGTATGAAGGGCAAGTAAATAAGCAGGAGGCATTGAAAGTGGTCGACTTGTTACAACAGATCATGAAGGACGCTAAAGATAGTATTCCAAGCGTGGGCGTTGCTACGTTCAATATTTATCAACGCAACTTGATCCTGGAGGAACTGAGTGCAGTTCGCCAGAATGATGCTGTATTTGATAGTTTAATGGCACAGGCGGGAGATTCATTCTTTGTTAAAAATCTCGAAAACATTCAGGGCGACGAACGGGATATTATCATTCTCTCAACGACATTTGGGCGAAAAGCCGACGGTTCCTTTAGTCAAAACTTTGGTCCGATTATACAGGGCAAGGGACATCGCATGTTGAATGTAATCATCACAAGAGCACGGTCAAAAGTATATGTTTGTACTTCTTTCCCGCAGGAGTATGTTGGTCAGTACCCAAATCTTATCCAACAGAACGGCAATAAAGGGCGTGGCATTATGTACGCTTACTTTACCTATGCGAAAGCAGTAAGTGAAGGGAATGACGAATTGCGAAAAGGCATTTTGCAGTTATTGAGTCAGTATTGTACAGATAAACTGTATGAAGCCGCGGAATTTAGCTTAGGGTCAGAGTCTCCGTTTGAGGATGAAGTATTTGAACGACTTGCGCAGCATATTGGTGCAGAACGTTTAGACCAACAGCATTCAGTAGGCGGCTTCAGAATTGATATCGTTGTAAAATCAAAAGTAAGCCATAAACCACTCATCGCAATAGAGTGTGATGGCGCAAAGTACCATAACAGTCCTGAAGCTTACGCATGGGACAGCTTCCGACAGGAGCAACTTGAAAGCTATGGATTTATATTCCATAGGATATGGTCAATTAAATGGTGGGATGATGCCAATGGAGAGCTCAATCGGCTACTTGATTTTATTCGCCAACAGGATGAAGAAGAGGCAAAGTTAACCAAGCATTTGCCTTTGGCGCCAAGAATCAATGTAAGTGATAATTAGCCACCAGGTTTCGATAGTAAGACAATTGCTATTTCACAAAGCTTTTTTGTATATTTTTGGAAGTAAGACATAAGCAATTATAATTACTGAGGCATTGTCCGGCCCTAAAATGTATGGAGCTACCACAGCATTAGCTTCATGCCACTTGTATGGTTCAAACACTGCGTAATTACTATTGACAAAACTATTGATATTTTTGCATCGTACGTTTAAAAATTGTCCAGGAGTTTGTCATTGAGTCTTCAAGCCGATATGCCAACGATCGGCTTCGATGAAACTTCCATTGAAATGGGAGTTCCAGGATGGCAAGATCGAAAGAAGAATGCCTACGTAGAGAAATCAAAGAGAAACTCGATATCGATATCATCGTACACAGCTCGCTTACCATGGTAGAACATCATTGTACCGACTTCTCGCTGCAACTCTACCCATTTGTATGTAAGTCTAAAAGCAGAAAAAGCGATAGTACTAGAACATGCGAAGGCGATATGGGTAGATGCTAATCAACTAAAAGACTACGACTGGGCAGAGGCTGACATACCTATTGTGGATGAATACTTAACACAGCGATATCTTGAGCGGTGAAATCTGATAGCCAGATTTGTAAACCTCGCCCCAGTTTGTTTGATTGTTGGTAATGATAACCTTATCGATCCGACAAACGGTTTCGCGAGGATGCAATCGAAACCGCCGATTATAAACACTATAGCAATTTGCCCAAAGATCAAATACGAGATGAAATAAAAGCACTCGAACAGATAATCTATCAGAATTGCTTCGAAAACTTCTATCATCTTATTTTGGAAGGGAAAATTAAATTGCTAACAGAAAATATGAGCGTAAATATTAAATCAGTTAATTATCATTGAAAAAGCATGTCATTGAAATCTCTAGATTATTGCGCTTTAATGTGAAACTTTATTTTAAATGTTGATCTAACGTAATTTTATAAAAACACGATCTTCAATACTTCCTTAGCTTTTAACGTTGCTATCAGAATGAGGTGAACGATAAACTCTCTACTATCAAATTTTCTCTCATTGTAAACTTGAAACAACATCATTATATTAGCTTATTAAATCGATTTGAAATCCTAACCAATATTATGGCTAATAAATTATTTGAATTTGATGTTTTAGAAGCTAGCAGAACAAGGTTATTACACTTAATGGAAGCTGTTGATAAAAAAATATTATTTAAAGTTCCTACAAACTTTAACAATAACATAGTTTGGCAAATAGGTCACTCTATCACCTCTCAACAGAGGCATATGTATATGCGGAGTGGACTACCGATGCATATATCACAGGAATTTATGGAAATGTTCAAAATTGGGACATCCCCACATACTTGGAAAAGTATTCCAGATGTCGGTGAAATAAAACATTTACTACTCTATACCGTAAATCAGCTTAGTGAAGATCTAGAATCAGGTATATTTGTTAATTACCAACCCTTCAGCTTACCAATTGGCATCACCATAAATAATCATATTCAGGCCCTTCAAGCGGCTAACTTTCACGAAGCCGAGCACAGTGGAATAATATTAAGTTATTTGAAACTTCTTATTGAATAAGATCTATTCGCGCTATACTGTCGATGAAAGTTTTTTCAAGAAGGAATATATATCAGCAATAATAGGCTCACGTTGGGCAGGCTACGCTTATCTTCCCCAAAAAACTGGACCATTCAAAAATAGAGAATCCGAACTTATAATACACCTTGTATGTGATGCTTGATAATGAATTTTCTTATCATATGTCAAGTTTATTAACCTATCAAACCCATATTTTTATAAAAAAACATGCTATTACAGTTTCTATTTATTCTCATTGCATTTTTTAGCCTGAGTTTGATCTACATCGGTAGTAAAAAAAATATAGAAATAACCCTATTTTGTATATGGCAAATCGTCGTTGGTATTGCTGTCTTCAATGGCTACTTCCTTAAACATCCCATCTATTTCCCCATAATCATGCTTACGACGCTGATAATTTCTTTTTGGATTCTTAAAAGGCTTGATACAAGCAAAATAAACAGTAATTATCTTTTACTCATTAGCGTACTTAGAATACCCGTGGAGTATGCCCTTCTGTTGCTCTATCTAAAAAATAAGATTCCTGTTGAAATGACTTTTCTTGGCTGGAACTTTGATATTTTTATTGGCCTCACCGCTTTGATTCTTTTGCTTTATTTTTCGATTTTTAAAGGAACATTACCTCCCAAAATATTAATATCATGGAATATCATAGGGCTCTTATTCCTGTTATTTATTGTTTTTGTTGGCATTTTATCTTCTCCAACACCCATCCAACAGTTTGGATTTGAAACACCCAATGTTGTAGTTTTAGAATTCCCTTTCTACCTACTCCCAACTTGCATTGTACCAATAGTTATGATATCACATATAGTGTTTATCAAAAAATTATTTAAATAAAGCTCATCAACCTAACACAAATGGAATAGTAAAGTAAACTTCGGTATTTCGCTTTACATGAATATTTTATCATCCGAAGATTTAACTTCGATTCTAAATTTATTTATCATTCAAATCATACAACCAGATGAAAACGAAAATGAGCAACATCATTAACTTAAAAAATGTTTAAAATTAATTTAAAACAGGGACTCGATAGCATTGATTTTACAGTGCCACTAGCCGATCCCTTATAAAAATCAAGAAGATTTTTGGATTTGATTTCATCCCTGTTTCCAAACAAGTCAGGAGGTAGCCGATCTGCCCAAAGATCAAATACGGGATGAGATAAGGGAGCTTGAAGCGCTAATCTATCAGGATTGTTTCGAGAACTTCTATCATCTTATTTTGGAGAGGAAAATTAAATTGCTAATGCAACAAGCTTTAAAACCATATAGTCAATGGCATCAATGCCTTATTTCTAATCTTTTGTATTTGAAATGTGATTATTAACGATAAAGCTGAATATCAGTGTATGATAATTAGTAACTTTTTGTAATTTAAATATAAGAATCGTAAAATAGATAAGATGGTTATAACACGAATTGTAAGGAAAGTAGCTTTTAAGAGTATATGTCTATTTTTTAATTTAATGCTTTTACAAACCTTCAGCAGCGCACAGAATAAGGTCGTGTTATCAAACCAAGATTGGAAAAATCTACTGGCTGATCAATTATTCCCTGGTAAAAAGACTGATAGTTTAATGTTTCATTTTGATATCCCATTTGAAGAAAAGTTCATCAGTGTAAATGATAGCACAGCTTTACATGGCTTAATATTTAAAGCAAAGAAGGCCAAGGGACTTATATTCTATCTACATGGAAGTAATAATGCTTTGGATACATGGGGTAAAATTGCATCTATATACACGGAAAATGGATATGATATCTTTATGCTTGACTATCGGGGTTATGGGAAGAGTCAAGGTAAAGTAATAGATGAGAATACTCTTTACCAAGACATTCAAATTGTTTATGATAATTTAAAGGATATTTACCCTGAAAATAGGATCATAGTTTTAGGCCAATCAATGGGCACGGCGCTTGCTTCCTATACAGCCGCCAGTAACCATCCAGCTCTACTGATCCTTCAAGCTCCATATTACAACTTTAAAGACTGGACAAACAATATCGCTCCTGAATTGGATACATCCAATATCCCGTATAGTTTCGACAACGCTTCCTTTTTGATGAAGGTAAAATGCCCTGTGATTGTATTTCATGGAAACAAAGACACAGCTGTTTATTATGGCTCGTCTGTTAAACTCTCCAAGCTATTAAAAGCCTCAGATCGATTTATCACACTGCAAAATGAAGCGCACAGTGACTTTTCGAAAAATAAGTCCTACCTGAGCTCAATTGCTTCGATTTTAAAAAGTATCGCACCACTTAAAGCGATGGACTGATAGAGGAAATTACAAGATCATATTGTTAATTGGCTTTGAGCTTCGATCTAATTCAAATTTCGTAAGCTTGTTTGGCATAACAGAGTAGATCCTTGGGCATGATGATTAAAGTTTGATCTGATACAGACCCTTAAGCATGTCTACCAATTGCTGACGTAGCTTAATCTGATCTGGCACTGCCGGAAGTGAACTGTACAAGCAAAGTTCTTGAACTTCCTGAAAGAGCTTTTGCGACCAGACAAAAAGTTCATCATAGCTATGAGCCCCCTCCTTGATACGCAGGAGCTCTTCCCTATTAGGACGTTGTATCTGTAGTTCACTTTTGGAAAAAATCTCTTTTGCCTGTTGCAATAGACGGATGGTGTGCATCATATTTTTGGCATCATAGCCATGACCGTGGGTCATTGTTCCTTCAAAGCGCGCCTCATTGCGTGCCGACACCCAGCTAAAATATTCGTTATAGGCCTTGCAATAAGATGAATAAGCTTCGTGATTAACAAATAGGTACGCACAAAGTATTTCTTCCCTGGGGATAGAACTGTAGGAAACCTCATTACTCTCCATTGTAGCCACGATACCTTTGTAATCCAAATTCTGGGCCTGATCATAATACAGAGCATACATACCCTTTGTATGTTCGATCTTTGCTAAACCACAGTTTTCCTCTCTCCAATGCCGCTTACTTAACCAATCTCTTAACGGTAAACTACTATGACCAGCTATGATAAAGCAGAAATCCAGTAAACTTTTACGTTCACGTTCCATTGGATTGTTGATTTTTTTATTCAATCCTTTTGCCTTTCTCACCTGTACCATGGCGTATTGCGCAAAAGTCATAACGGCCTCTCGCGTAATAAAATCCTGCATTTTAAATTTATCTATGATTGGATCTTGGTATACGATGCAGTCGGCCGGACTAGCCAATAGCTCCAATACAGTCGGGTTACTCTTTGACAGGAGCTCTACAAAGCGCCCTAGCTCATAGTAAACCTCATCATTGCTAGCATTAGCCACTTGGGCAATATATGTACCGCTCAAGTAATATTCCAGGGGCAGATAAAATATACCCCTGATATCGGTATCGGAAGATGCTGTGGCCAATCCATATGCCCGGCTGCCGACAACAGCTTCAAACAGGATCAGCCCGTTCTTTCGAAGTTCGTCTATAGTCATCTTAATATAGTTTTAAAGTAATTCTCCAATCCTTCCTTATCCAATACGGATATGGGAAGCTGCTTTACCTGATGCTCTAAATGTATTAACTTTGTGTCGATACAACTCTTTATGTTCGCTGAACAGCTGTATATAAACGCTTCATCGACTTGGCTTTTCAATTCCTGCAATCCCATCACTTCGACTTTAATATCATCAGGCAATAATACGGATAGTTCGGCCAATGTCATGGGTGCATAATTACGATAGGTCACACTCCATCCAATCTGCGGCAAGTAAAGATCTTAGGATGTAAAATAAGCTTTTGAGCTTCATTTTTGCGCTTTGCAGATCTTCTATCCTACTACGGACAATCCCCAAATAATGATGGGCATGCCTACGTGCGTCAAAATAACTTTCCATCATTGTCCTAAAACTTGTTTTGAATCCGGTGAACTCGTGATAGACCACTGGTGACTGGATCCATTCGAATGGACTGACATTACTCTTATACAGTAATGTCAACACTTTGAACAGATCCCAGCCTGCGATATCAAGGTCATCGGTTATCGGAAACCGCATTTCGGTAGGCAGCTGAAACAAACGGATATAGTCCTCCTCTTTTCTCACATAAATAAACCGGACATCGTAATCACTGTCCATTGACGGAAATCCCCAACCTCGACTTCCTGATTCACAGGCAAGAATTATTCGTACTCCTTCGTTCGCCTCGATCTCCATGAGCTTCTTAATGATATGTGCTTTCATTTCTTCGTGCTTTTTATTTTTATTAACACAAAGGTCGATTGCAATACTGAAGCCCTCTTGCGCATTAGAAAAAGAGCATAAAAAATAAAGTATATCGCTTATTATCAGATAAATAATTTTCTTAAAAAAAATGAAGTTTATACAGAAATATAAAAGTACGCAGTTTGGTTGCGTAGGATAACGGTGATCAAAAGCTTATCCACTATAATTCTGTCGAGCGTCCTCAGAAAGATCTATTCAGCATAGTTAACAACTAAAATCGGAGTATCGGTCGATATGTTTATGTTAGACTCTTTCATCGGGCAATTTGTTTTTATTTTCCTTTAGCCCTTTGTGCCTCGATCTGCTTTACAAACTTTACATTGACGTCCGCTAATTCTGCAATTTCCGATATCGAAAAACTTATTCAGACACAAAAGGTTTTTTTATTACTTCCGCCTTTCCCTTAGTCTCCCCCTCTGCCATTGCCTTTTCGCTCCCTCGTTTCAGGAGCTCCTCCTGACTACTTCGGATGCTCTCCGCATCCCATTTATTCCTTAAACTTGCGTTGTATATCTCTCGTTCCTCCGGTTTTAGTTTGCTATACTCTGCTAAATGAAATAATTTTTTAAAAATAGGCTTCCGTAAGTAAGTAGAAAGTCCATGTAGCGAAGACATTTTACTTTTTATGCCATTCAGGTTCGCTTGGAGTAGGGACGGACGGTATTGTATAACCATATATTGCCAACTGTACTCTTTTTATTCCCTAAGTATGCATAGCATACCTTATCATCATCTTCGATATATACCGTGAATTCTAGTCTATCGTTTGATACAACTTTCGTTAAACTTACCATTGGATGTTGATTTAAAAACAATAAAGTCTGCACCGTAGCACTCCCCAATGGCCACAATATTTCCTAACCGAAAGCTTCATAACGGAGCTTTCCATCAAGGTGGTAAAGGATAAGACTAAGATAGGATTTATGGCAAAGGGACGGCTTAGCATGCACGAAAATTAAAAGGAACGATACTTTTTAATGAAGTATTGTCCCTTTTAATAGATGTAAATTATGAATAATCTACTGTAAATATGTCTGTTAAGGTAGTGTTGTTAAATTTATTGAAGGTGCTGTGCCATAACCTGGTAGTGTAAACTTCGTTCCGGGATTTACGACAGTATTGAAAAAACCGCCATTTTTGAGGAAGAAGCTGTTTCCGGTTATTCCGCCAATAGCGTCTATACGCTGATTGTTTAAATAGGTCGCATCAACATTAAAGGTACTTTCCACAACTTTCAGCCAAGTTCCAGTAGATGTACGAACCCATTGATTGCTATATTCTGCAGAACGGCCAAGGAAGCCATTGTTGGCATTGAAATTTTCGAGGAAGCTATGAAAGCCTGTTAAATAAGTATTTATTTTAGGACGTTTCCAGCTTGCAATTAGTATCCAATTATTGGTCGACGGATCATTAAACCATGCCGTAAAGTCAGTACTTCCATTGTTATCAGGTTCTCCCTTCAATAAAAATTTATATGTTGTGGCGGAAGTCCAATTATACTTGAGATAGCTTTGTCCACCAGAACCTTCGCCACCAAACTCACCTGTAGTCGTATTTGTCCCTTTTCTATTTAATGTGATGCGGTCCTCTGCTGGTATTTGGGATGGATCATCGGTGCTATATGGACTCCAAACAGAAAACAGTATTCTGCGTTCTGTCGCTGAATTGACCTGCATACCGAAATACCCTTGATCGAAGCCATTTGCCATAAAGTAAGATCCTATTTTATCTTCTCCAACAGGCACTTTCACCTCGCTATAATAATAGGATACTTGCTGATTCGTTGGAATGGTATAATTCAAATGGCCGGATGGGCCCCGCCGCGACCAATTGTAGGTATTATCTACATTGTTATCACTATAGATTACGGTGCCATTTGTCGCATAACTATCTAGAATTAAGTGTGATACATCTGCAAAATAACCGCCTCACTTGGTTACGCCTTGAAGATCCATTTTTACATATCCCGCGGTATTTAGTGAATAGGTACCGACCGTGTAATCTTTTAATGCTGCACCTTTAAGTTTGATTTGTTTGCTTATACCATTAATTGTTAATTTCACCGTACTACTATCGCCTGAAGGTAACACTTTAGCTCTTATTTTAACACGTAAAGCGCCCGCTTGAGGAACCTTAGCATAGGTACTGATTACACTATTGACATTGTTCCAGTTTGCCAATCCGTTGCTATTGATGACTTCCGCTGCACCGGAAGGTGCAGAAGTGACAAATCCATTGCCACCTAAGGGAACTTCGTATCCGCTTAAACCCGGGGAAGCAGCACGCAGCGATAATTTCTCTTCTAAATTGGTTTGCAAATCGCTTTTTTGGCAAGAAAGAAAGCTTGCCAATACTGCACTGAGCAGCAGTGTAACTTTGGGATATCTCATAATTTAAATTTAATTGTTCTTTCTAATTTTATAAATACAATTAAATAAAACAAAAAATATACAATGCAATCGTTTGTGCAAAATACTTTTGTAACAAATGAGATAATTTAGGCGATAGACATCCTTCATTTATGAACTGTCTTTAGGCAATTACAGTTAGTGTGCATAAAAATTGCTTTTATAGAAAAAATGATAAATTACAAAATAGAATGACCAACCTCACTAGTAATATTTAAAAACCTCACTGACAACACAATACAAATCCGCCATTTAAGAAAGTATAGGGAGCCTTATTGAACCATTCATCGCTGTTTACATCATTTCGGAAAAACAATCGTAAATTAAATAAAATAATGGCATTGAGCTATATAGTATGATGACTAACTTTTCCAATTATAATCCACTGGATTTTGTACAATTCGTACAATTTCACTTTAATGTGAATAATGACGCATTGCTTGAATTTAAATCAAAAATCGCTTCAAAATCTTTTAAAAAAGGTGACAAAATTGTCAAAAGAGGAAGAATTTGTGATAAAATATTTTTTATGGAATCTGGTCTTGTAAAAACTCTGTTTACTTCAGACAGCAGGGAGTATATCATGCGTTTTTTCTCGGAAACAAATATCTGTTCAGTTCTGGATAGTTTTATAGAACAAAAGCCTTCTAATTACGAAATTGTTGCGCTCGAAGATACCGTAGTAAGTTACATATCTTATAAAGACCTACAATTATTATGTGTCAAATATCACGAGATAGAAACTTTCTACCGTAAACCGGGATGCATTTCAATTTATAAACTATTTGTCATAAAGAATAAAAATCCTTAATTCGGTTAATAAAGCAATTTCAAAGCAATGTGGATTCTTATAAAGTTCAGACCGGGAATGAAGTGAGGAAGAAAAATAATAGATATTTTCAAACCATTTTATTTTGAAAGTAGTTCACTAATAAACTAAACTATAAATACTATGGCACTTACAACAGGAAATGAAGACAAAGTAACGAAAGAGGTCGAAACCCAAACATCTAAAATTCCCTCTATTGTATTTTTAGCAGCTTCGTTAGCAGCAATGGGAATCTCAGCGGCTTTAAAATGTTGCAAAACTAAAGATGATAATACGGCACTATTCGTTGGTCAATGGGCGGCACCGTTTTTACTATTGGGTATTTACAACAAGATTGTCAAAACCGAAGGGCACGATTAGGATTAATACGTTTTATTGTAATGTTTTATTTAAAGGTTGGTCAGTATGATCAGCCTTTTTTTTATTATAAGAACTACTACTTGTTCAATCAGCTACCATTATAGCTACATCGCCCGTTGTTGGCCAGCTATCATTTTACCCTAAAATTAGCGCTTATCATTCTTTTATCCATTTTAATTCTCGGCTGCGGATCATGGAGATGTACTTCGAAACATACATCCCACTGAATGCTCAAATTGGGGTGGAACTTTCAATTGTAAAAAAATTACAGCTTTATTCTGGTTATAAAGTTAAATACTATATTGATGAAGATGCATTCGACCTTAATTATTTAAACTTTGGAATATAAATTACGATAGCATCTTGGAGTAAAAGTTATCGGCATCGTATAGGTAGCCGATGCTGAAAATTTCAGTAAAACACATTAAATCGGACAATTTTCGATAGTTTTTAGTATTTTGTATCGTAATTTGTTAACCCTATCTAAATATGAAGAATCCTTTAAGCATCAAGGATATCGCCAAGATGCTCAAAATTTCGGTATCGACAGTTTCGCGGGCTTTTCGGGATACCCACGATGTCAACCCCGAAACCCGAAAAAAGGTGCTGGCACTCGCCAAGAAATTAAACTTTAAGCCTAATAAAAATGCTTCCGCCTTAGCTTCCGGTTCAACAAAAAATATAGGTGTGGTCATTCCCTTTATCACCAATTATTATTTTTCGATGGTGATTTCAGGTATTCAGGAAGAAGCCTATGAACGCGATTATAATGTGATTCTCTACGTCACCAACGATCATGTCGCACGGGAACAGAACCTATTGGAAAACCTATCAACGAGCAGTCTGGATGGACTTCTTATTTCGATCTCCTCCGATTCATCCACAAACGATCATTTTGAACAATTGATGGCGAAAGGAATGCCAATCGTATTCTTTGACCGTGTACCTAAAGATATAGATGCCTCCAAAGTTGTCCAAGATGATTTTGCAGGAGCCTTACAGGCGACCGAATACCTAATCCGACAAGGCTATACGCGCATTGCTCATATTGCCGGCCCCGAGAATCTGCAATTCACACAGCAGCGACTAAATGGTTATCTGCAGGCACTGGAGCAGCACAACATGGCTATCGATCCGCGCCTTATTGTATATTCTGGTTTTTCACAGGCTCACGGAGCTACTGATACGTTGCAGCTACTTGCCCTTTCTGACCGTCCAGATGCGATCTTCGCTGCCAATGACCGCAAAGCTGTTGGTGCCATTCAGACCATCAAGCAGCAGGGGCTCCGTGTAGGCCGGGACATTGGCGTCATCGGATTTACCAATGATCCCATCGCTACTGTGGTAGAACCCAATTTAAGCACGATTGAAGAACCTGCCATGGAGATCGGCAAAAGGAGTTGTGCGCTGCTCATCCGTCATATAAAAAATCGGGATTTTGAAATTCAGGATATGGTATTGCCTGGAAAATTGATCGAACGGAATTCTACCAAACGATCCTCTTAGTGGTCTTCATTTACTGTAACGTAACTCACCGGCAACAAAACTGTGATGAATGACCACATCATCATCAAAAAGCACCATATCTGCTTCCATTCCTATAGCTATTGCTCCGATCTTATGATCCAGCCCAAGCAGTCTTGCGGGGTTGACCGTCATCATCTGTACAGCTTCTTTTAAACTGACACCTCCCTTGCTGACCATGGTGCGGAGCAGGCGATCTGCAGTAGCCACACTACCTGCAAAAGAAGAACGATCGGTCAGCTTGGCTACTCCTTCCTCAACAATTACTTCAGTTCCGTGACGTAAGCTTCCCAACACACTTTTACCCTCGGGCATACCAGCTGCACGCATCGCGTCGGTAATCAGGATCATTTTATCCGCACCTTTCACTTTATGAATTAGCCGCAGAAAAGGCTCGGGCAAATGGACACCATCTGCTATAATCTCCACATCTATCTGGTCCAATAGAAAACAACTCTCAATAGCTCCGGCATAACGATGCGCGTGAATGCGCCTCATGCCGGACATACCAGAATAGAAATGTGTTGCCAGACGATATCCAACTTCGACCGCAGGTAATATCTCCTCATACACTGCATCGGTATGTGCCAGAGCCAATAAGATACCATGACTGCGCACAGCCCGTCCAAAGTCCAGTGCTCCAGGCAGCTCAGGAGCCGCACTCCATCGACTGATGAGGTGATGATAACGTTCAAGTATAGGCATGTATTCTTTTGGATCCGGATTACGGATATACTTGGGGTCCTGCGCCCCCCGTTGGTTCATCGCAAAATAGGGCCCTTCGAGATGCAGACCTAAAAATCGGCTCCCTTTGCTATTCTGCTCCCTAGCTGCTTCATAGACGGAGAAAAGTTCCAATAGCTCCTCGCGTTCACTGGTCAAGGTGGTCGGCAGCATGGCAGTGGTACCATAACGTAGATGCGTTTCGGCAACAGTTAAAAATGCAGACACACTGTTATCCATAAAATCAGCGCCGCCACCGCCATGGACATGTATATCAATAAAACCCGGTGCAAGATACAGCCCCTCGGCATCCATCCATTGGGCAGCTGACCAACCTTCTTCGACAGCTTCTTTTGCCAAATAGCCTTCGCTAATATGCACAATTTTCCCCTCAGCAATCCATACTGTCCCATCCGCGATCACGCGGTAAGGTGTTATGATATTGGTATTTGTTATAATCCACATATTAATTCGTTGATTTTTTTGTTTGTCCTGACCATGTCTGAATCCGATACCCTTTAAAGGCGTAAAATAACAGGTATAAAAAACATGGCGTCAATATCCAATAGGCTGATTTAGGATCGATCGTATCGGCCAGTACCCCATAGAGGAGCGGAAGTAAAGCATTGCCACATAGTCCCATAATTAATAGTGCCGATCCTTGTTTGGCCAATGGACCGAGCCCTTCAAGCGCCAATGGCCATATGCCTGCCCAGATAAGTGCGTTAGGAAACCCAATCAATACAATAAACCAGATCGAAATATCCAGATCCATATTAAACAGGACAACATGTCCATGAGTCGACACAACTAAGATAGACAAAATCAGACCAAGAACTGTGCTGAAACGCAACATACTGTGTTGACTGAACACTTTGGGAATCAAGATAATTCCCGATAGGTAGCCTAATATTGTTGCCGTTAGCGTATAAGAAGGTAGTGCTTTTGCTTCCAGTAGGGATAGGCCCATCACCCCTGCATAATTGATGATCGTATCTATCGCGATAACCTGTGTACCCACATGGAGGAATATTGCCACAGCACCCAGAATAAGGTGTGGGTATTGAAATATACTTTTCTTGGTTTCGTCCCTGTCTTTCCCAGCTCCATCTTGTTGTTGATCCAATTCGGGAAGAACAGAAAACTTAACAAACAACCCGATCAATAGTAAGATAATTCCAACCACAGTATACGGGCCAACCACGCGTAAGATCAATTCATCCAAAGCCAAAGTACGAGCCGTTTCTGTCATCTGTGGAAGTTGCTTAAACAGCTCATTGTCCTGTGGGCGCAAAATAATATAAGAAAATAGTAAGGGTGCCAGTATACCTGCTCCCTTATTACAAATGCCCATCATACTAATCCGTTGCGCTGCACGTTCCTTTTCACCAATCAGGGTAATGTATAAATTGGCGACTGTCTGTAACAGGGCTAATCCACTCCCCAACGTAAATAGACCAATCAAAAAGATTGGATAGGCCCTGTTATAGGCCGCAGGGACAAATAAAAATGCCCCCAAGGCCATAATCCAAAAGCCTACCATAATTCCATTTTTATAGCCTATTTTCTTGAGCAGATACGATGAAGGCATCGACATCAGCAGATAAGAGATATAAAATGCAAAAGCAACAAGGTATGACTGAAAATTGCTCAGTTCACAGGCTATTTTAAAATATGGAATAAGAATGGCATTAATCCAGGATACAAATCCAAAGATAAAAAACATTGTTCCAATAATGCCTATGGATACCCAGGTAGTTTTCCTATCGTGTACTGATGCTGTCATAAGATACCGTCATTTTAAAAGCGATGCAGATCCCGCGTCCAGGTAGCAGGTGCAGTCGGCATGCTGCTGCAGGATACTCGCTGGATACAAATTGGAAACAGGTTGCGTAAGGCAATTTTTCACAGCTAGTGCTTTACGTTCATCCGGCACCGCACAAATTATTTTCTGAGCTGATAGAATCTGCTGTATGGACATACTGATAGCTTGCAATGGCACTTCGGCGAGTGAGCCAAACCATCCTTCTCCCAACTGCTGACGACGACACTGCTCGTCCAGATTGACAATTAGATAAGCATCTTTTACATCAAAATCAGCAGGAGGATCATTAAAAGCCAAATGGCCGTTCTCTCCGATGCCCACAAAGGCAACATCGATGGGATGTGCTTTAATCGTGTTGTGCAGACGTCTACATTCTGCAGCTGGATCCGCTTCACCATTAATCAGTACCACTTCCTTCAGTGTCGCCACCTGCGTGATGAAACGCTCGGTTAAGTAATTCCGAAAGCTAGCTTTATGGCTAATTGGCATGCCAATATATTCATCGAGGTGGAACATGCGCACCTTGCTCCAGTCGATATTATCACTAGCCACCAGCGTTTCTAATGTTTCGAACTGGCTCTGTCCGGTTGCCAAAATAATGTTGGCTTCTCCCCTCGCCGCAATGGCAGCATTAATAGCTTCAATTCCTGCAGCTCCTGCATGTTGTCCCAGTTCTAACCGGGTGTTAAAAGTTTTGATGTTCACGTCTCTTGATTTAATATAATATTCTCGTTCTGTTTTGTTTATGATGATATTGTGCTCGTTTCCCTCGCCAGCTCAATATCATGTACCTGATTATTTTTCCAATGACCAGCAGTAAAATCAGGCACCTCGATTGGCTGGGAACCATTGGCGACCGACCATTCACTTAAAGGGCCAATGACGCTCCAGCTGGCGGCATCATAGACATCTATGTCCATCGGTAAACCATTGCGTAAACAATCGATCAGGCGCCAGTCCATCATAAAATCCATGCCACCATGGCCACCGATCTGCTTGGCCAGTTCGCCGATCTTTTTGACAATACCCGGTGTATATTGCTCTTCCAGTTTGGTCATCTCTTCGGCAGACAGGAAATCGGCATGGCCAACAGCGATTTTGCCGGGCAGAGGATATTTCTGCGCAAAGGCTTTAGTACCACTAATCAGATGGAGACGTGAATAAGGCCGTGGCGAACTCACATCATGCTGTAACATTATGGTACTGCCGTTATTGGTGAGGATATTGGAAATATTCATATTGCCCCGGAAGGGTTTGTCTATATAAGACTCAAATTGCTTATCCGTCGCAGCCATTTCTTTGGCTTTCTGCCCTAGCATAAAATCTTTTGAAGACATCGAACTCATATACTCCATCTTATTACCGCGGTTGACCTTCAGAATCTGGCAGATCGGTCCCAGACCGTGGGTGGGATAAAGATTCCCGTTGCGCGTCGCATTTTCCTTTAAGCGCCAAAAATCAAAGCGTTTTTCGGCATCAAAAAAACTCTCCAGAATGTCGTGGATATAAGCCCCTTCGCAGTGGACGATATCTCCAAAAAAACCTTGTCTAGCTAGATTTAAGGTCAGCAGTTCAAAATAATCGTAGCAACAATTTTCCAGCATAACACAATGCTTTTTGGTCTTCTCGGAGGTTTGTACCAGTCGCCAGCAGTCTTCCACCGTTGTCGCTGCAGGAATCTCCAAAGCGACATGCTTCCTGTGTTCCATGGCATATATCGCCATCTCGGCATGCAACTTCCAATGGGTTGCAATATAGATCAGATCATAATCCTCCTGTTCACACATCTTTTTCCAGTGTTCGGCATTTTCTGTAAATAGCTCCGCGCGGTGACCCGCTGATTTCATCCTTGCCTTTGCTTCGGCAGCCTTTTCGGCTCGTACATCACAGATGCCGTTGATCGCAACACCTTCAATCTGGCTCATACGTTCCACTGCAGCAGATCCCCTATTGCCCACACCGATAAAACCGACCCTTACGGTTGGTATTTTGGGGGCCGCGTAGCCCGACATATTAAATGTAGCTGTATATTTCTTTGACGCTTCCAGCCGGATATGATCCAGCTGTGTCTTTGCTGAAGCCTTATTTTCCTGTCCACAGCCAGCCATCAATCCAATTCCGGCTAGCCCGGACAGTTTTAAAAATGATCTTCGATTTGTTCCCATAATATTTAATTGATAAGGAGTGTTCCTTGGTTCTTTAATTGCTTCTTATAGTGCTGCACTTTGTTTTTTAATTGCTCTTTGTTCGCTATTTCGCAAGGCTTACCGTCCAACTGGTAGAGTCCATCGATCATGACTCGCTGCTCATTAAGCGCGAGCAGCATCGGAATATCGCCCCAATGGAGAATACCGGGAATATGGATCGCCATATTGTAGCTGTCCAGCGCTCCCGTTGCACTCGGCAAATAACTGATGGGGAGCTCGCGAAGCAGTAATTCCTGTTCTGAGGTATTCAGCACATTGCTGATCAATGCTGCTATGGCCGTCTCCCGATCTGCAATCAAGAGCTGCTTGCAGGACTTATATTCTTGTTGCAGATAAGTATTGACAAGCCCAATTTCAGACGCCCAAATCCCCATCATGCTACTACCCATCCAGAGCAGTGAGCGCGAAAGTGTATGAAAGCGCGGTAACGCTCCATCGATTTTATCAGCAGTAGCTGAAGAGCGCTCACCGAGCCCAAAGAGATCTATGAGCACCACTCCCTCACCTTTACTGCGAAGCGCCTCAATTTCCTGCATAGCGACCTGTTGCTTACCAATCGAGGGGAAATAGACATGTAGTGTATTTGCGTTGGTAAGAGGAGGGCTTATCAATAACGGAATCAGCTGTCGCGTCGATGTCTCCAATAGAACCCGTTGCCAGCCCTGTTGCGATTCCAACGTCTGAACACGCAGCAAACTATCGGTACCCCCTGTATAAAGTAATGCCCGCAGTTGTTTTTTGTAATCCACTTTATCCAGAGTGGATGTTGCAATCCGTGATTCGGTCCGACTAAATTCACGGCTGATAAAATCCGGTATACTGAGGATCAGCTCTTGCTTAACCCCATGTTTCAGTACTGCAAGCTCATTTGTATCCAAGAGAAGCACATTGTCCAACTGCAATCCTTTCTCGCGCATCACACCAAATGCCCCATCAAACCAATTTATCATACTTATATTCATTTCTGTGGTATAGCTATGTGGTTCATCAAAAAGCTCATAATCGATCCGTTCAGGTACCCCTTGCCGCGCAAAAGCTTCCTTGGCTATACGAAAAGACTTGAGCATCTGATGAGCGTTGAAAGCAGCGTTACCATCTTTAAGTGCCGAAATAATCTTAATTGCCCTAGGCGCCATTACCTGTAACAGTTGTCCTTCTTCAAAATGCAGGAGTCCATTGGGATGGAGTTCGCAGACACAATTGCTGTTCATGATATAGGCGCGGAAAGTTCCGACGCTGACGACAGGAACGGCGGCCTTGATCCGCGGATCCATAGCCGCGAGCCACATCGTCTGATTGCCACCACCACTGGCCCCGGTAGCCCCAATCCTTTCGGGATCTACCTCAGGTAAGCTACAGAGCAGATCAATGGCACGACTGTTTTCAAGTAGCTGTATACCCATCAGAGGTGTCCCCAGATCGAGCAGTGCCGACCCAAGATTAGCTCCATGATACTCATGCTGATGCCCACGTCCGCGCTCGCCCGACCCCATGGCGTCGATACAAAGACATACATAGCCGTTGGATGCCAACATATGAGCCGTACGCTGAACAATCTCACTTCGCCGCCCCGGTGGCCAATGTCCGTGGCTATTGAGTATTGCTGGAAACGGTCCCTTGCCTTTTGGCACATATAAGCTTGCGGGAACATACAGCCCAGGCAAGCTCTGAAAGATCAGGCTGTGAATGGTATAATTGTCCTGCTCAATTGACGAAATCAGCTGCATGTCCAGTGACGGAATAGCATATCCTTCCAGTTTTAGGTTTTTTCTGACCAACTGAACAATATCTTGCGTATTTGCAGCTTTCTCGCAATCCAAAGCCCTGATAAGTTGTTCTGCCTGATCTTCCACCATGACCTTTATCGGGTCTATTTCAGCAGGTATGGTCAATACGCTGGGCAAGGCCGCTTGTTGTTGTTGTGCTTGAATGCTCGAATTTAATCCCATAAGAATACCGAAAGAAACTAACCAGATCTTGAAGTCTATCATTGTAATTTACCCAATTTAGTCCACATCCCACCAGAGTTTGGTTGCCGCATTGTCTGTACCGCCAAGCAGTGCACGACCTTTGCTCAGTTCAACCAGATTGTCTGTCGCCTCGGTCAGTGGATAAGGCAATCTTTTAATAAATGTCCCAATAGGCAGGTCTGCGTTGTCGGACTGGATCAATGAATACATTTTTGGGAATCCTGTACGCCTATATTCTGCCCAAGCCTCCATACCATTGGGATAGATCGCCAACCACTTCTGTACGCCGATCTGTTCACGCTGTTCGGCCACGCTTGTTGCCCATTTGACGGGGATATTGGCTACAGCCGGCGAATTATGATAATCGTCAGGAGCGATAGGCACATGGTTTGATGCGATGTAATTACTGATCTGCGTAGCATCTGTAACGCCCCATTGTTCCATACTCGTTTTGACGCCTTCCTCGTACAGTTGCTTGGCCTCACCGCCCATATTCCAGCCATTCAACGCCCCTTCGGCGCGTAAGAAAAAAGATTCAGCAGCACACATCACATGGAAATTCTGGGTAAAATTTCCTTCAATAGCCACGCCACTGTAACGTACCCAATAGGTGCCCACATTGGAATTGGAGCCTGACTGATTACGTACGTTCCCTAAATCCGTGGCCGTAGCCCCATTTCGCACGCTATTGAATGCCTTTCCAATATAACTGGGTTGAAAATAAATACCTAAACGCGGATCGGCATAGCCTTTTAGGTATGAAGCAATAGTGGAACTCATTGAAAATTCGTTCCATACGGCAACTTGCGCCAATCCATTGGTATCATTTCCAGAAAGGGATTTGAGCATACTGGCATTGTGCGTATTGCTAGACATCAGACCGGCAGCAACAGCTGCTTCTGCTTCGACTTTTGCTTGATTGGCATCCACGTTGGCGATACGCAAGGCCAACCGCAAACGGAGCGAATTAGCAAATCTGATCCAGTTTTCGGTGTTTCCATCGAAGATCAGGTCGTATCCCTGAAAGATTTTCGTTCCGGCTGGTAAGGCCTTCAGATTGGCGACCGCTGTAGTCAATTTTTCAAAGAAATCTGCATAGATCTTATCCATGGCGTCATAAGGAATAACGTCGTTGGCCTCGGCAGCACCGAAATAGGGTATCGGTCCAAATTGGTCTGTTAGCCGATGAAAGGCATACACCCACATGATATTGGCCAATGCAGCCTCACCTGATTTGGGTTCTGTATTTTCGAGAATGCTTTTGAGCTGTGGTGCGGTATCGACATAAATAACTGTCCAAAACCGGCGCTGCCAATCCGGAGTAAGCAGATAACGGTCTGTACTAAACGAATTCGTAGTGAGTGCAAAATATTGGGCATATAGATCCGGCCCCAGATTTTGCACTGTTTGATAAAAAGATCTATTCATTGCAGCCGAAGACTGTGCCTTGGCAAACATAAAGGGTAATTCACGCTGTGTGATCACCGTGATATTGTTGGGATCGGTATTGATATCCTGAAAGTCATTGGTACAGGACAACAAGCTTAGTGCGAATAGCGAAGTAAAGAGGGTGCTTTTTTTCATTGTTCAAGGATTTAAAAAGTTAACTTAACATTCAGTCCAAAGGAACGGACAGTAGGCGGCAAGCCCACTTCAATTCCCTGAAAATTACCCGCTCCCAATGCTGCTTCAGGATCTATGGGGTTGTCTGTTTTGCCTATTCCCGGAATATCCAATTTGGATTTTCCACGATAAAAGAAAAATAAGTTGCGGCCCGTCAGCATGAGCTGTGCACCTTTGATCGCAGCGGTATTTTTGAGGTTAAATTTGTAACTGACAGATAGTTCACGTAAGCGGACATTGGTCATATCATAGGTAAAGAATTCTCCCCAGGCATCGCGTCCGTTCTGCGATACACGGGTCCAAAGCTGCTGCGCTGTGATAGCCTTGGTATTCGCTGCGCCACTCGCGTCCACGGCATCCAGCACCAGCCCCCCTTCCCGGTAATCTGTGGTATAATCCGCTACTCCGAAAGCCGCTAGATAAGCCGAGGTACCCGATACGATCTCACCACCAATACGTGTATCAATCAAGGCATTGATCGTAAAATTCTTATAGCGGACCGAATTTGACCAGCCCAATAAGGCCTTAGGGTTAAAATTGCCTAATTTTTGATTCGCTTCGACCACCGGCAACCCGCTATCGTCAACCACATATTTCCCTGTCGCCGCATCCCTTTTCCACTTATAACCGTAAAGATCCCCGTATTTCTCCCCTTCATTGACGACAACAGAGGCATATTTGGTACTTTCGGTAATCGTTGCTCGTTTTGTCCTCTCGTGCAGTTCAATCACTTTATTGGTATTGGCTGCAAAACTGAAAGTGGTCTGCCATTCTAGATTTTCTTTTTTTATAGGCGACGCAGTTAATTGGACCTCAATTCCCTTATTTGCTATATTTCCCGCATTGATGTATTGCCTGCTAAAACCGCTTGCCATTGGCAATCCAAGAAACAAAAGCTGATTAACTGTATTACTTTTGTACATCGTCAAGTCAAACCCCAATCTGTTGGCAAAGAATTTCATATCCAGTCCCGCTTCATAGGATTTGGTCAGCTCAGGTTTCAATTCTGGGATTGCCTTTATTGGTGAACGAGAGATAAATCCTTTTCCCGCACCGAGCCCAAAAGAATACAATTGTTGAAGCAGATAGGGATTCGCATCGTTACCGACCTGCGTATAGGAAGCCCTTAGCTTGCCATAACTGATCCAGGCTGGCAACTTGAGCCATTCATTGAAAATAGTGGATACGCCGATTGAGGGATAGAAATAACTGTGTGGAGATTTTAAGGTTGAGGTCCAGTCGTTTCGTGCCGTCATATCGAGAAAGGTATGATTAAAAAAGGCCAGCTGTGCACTTCCATAGACCGAATTTAGACGTCGTTGGTAACCATTGATCAGTAGAAATTCTGGCGTTGTAGCCATCGTTAGACTAAACTCATTTGGTACGGACAGGCCGTTGGCCATATTCTGAAAGCTACTGTACTCCCGATTTAAGGAACTTGCACCAACATTATAGCTAATTTTGACCGCCTCGTTAAGTATATTATTTCCATTGAACAACAAATCAAAGTTGCGTTCCTGATAGCGCGCATGTGTTTCATAATATTTACCTCCAGGGCGGACATCGCCAAGAGAAACAGTACCTGCGTAGAATGCCCCGGTTGTCTTATCAATGTATTTATCATAACTGAACCTTCCCATTACATTTAGCCAATCCGTCAACTGATAGGTTGCCGAACCCAATGCGGTAATGCGATCGCGTACTTCATTGACCGAGGTACGGTTGGTACTCCAATAAGGATTGTCGTATACAGCAGAACCGGACCAGTACTTCCGTCGCGGCTCACCGGTAACCGGATCAATATCCTCAAAATCTTTAAGTTCAGCCTTATCCATATCCCGTGGCATCACATACACTTCCACTGGGATTCCCATATCGCCTAAACGCGGGCGATTGTCAATCTGCTGGTTAACGTAATTGAGTTTTACATCTGTTTTTAGTTTTGGGATCAGTTCCGTATTGATGCGAAGATTCAAGCTATTCCGTTTCAAGTCGTTACCGGGAATAATACCTCCAATTTTATTGTTTGTATAAGAAACATACCCCTGCACCTTTTCCGTCCCTCCATAGGTGCTAATGCTATTGTTGAAGGAACTCGCATTTTCAAAGAAATCGCGGACATTATTTTTATAGGTTTGCCCTTGTGGTCCCCAGCTCTCACCGACATTCGTACCACTGACACCTCCATTTCCCCGCCCGTAGGTATTCTGGAATTTACTGAGCAAGTTGACCTGATCCAAGGATGCACTACCATTGTAATCAATACTATACCGACCAGCCTTACCTTGTTTAGTTGTAATCAGTATGGCACCATTTGCAGCCCTGCTTCCGTATAGTGCAGCAGCCGAAGGACCTTTGAGCACATTGATGGATTCTATATCGTCCGGGTTGATATTCGCGGCGCCATCGCTCGTCCCGTAATTGTAGGTTGTTCCGGTAGCTTGTTGTGCACTGGAATTATCATAAGGTACACCATCCACCACGATGAGCGCGTTGTTATTACCGGAGATGGACTTGTTGCCCCGCAAAACCACTTTGGCGGAAGCACCGGGTCCCGTAGCCGCCGTAGTCACCACAGCACCCGCGACTTTACCCGTCAGACTACTCAGCACGTTGCCACTGTTGTCGCGGGCATCATTGACTGCACTTCCATCCAGTTGTTGTGTCGCATAGGTCAGCCCCCTGGTTTGACGTTTGATACCCAACGCGGTAACTACCACTTCATCAATCTGTTGACTTTCTTCGTTAAGAGCTATCTGGAGATTACCAGTTGATGGAACAGCAATTTCGACTGTCTTAAAACCCAGCAGCGAAACTTTGAGCCTATCCCCTGCATTCGCTCTGATATTAAAATTTCCCTGTTTGTCTGTCCGTGCTGCAACAGGCATACTCAGATTGGTGATCGTTACACCTTCCAAGGCGGTATGATCGGTCGCATTGGTGACACGTCCCTGTATTGTTGTAGTCTGTGCCGTAGCGATACCTGTCCAAAGGAAGAGACAGCTCAGCATCGTGCCTACTGAAAATGTTCGATTACTGTGGATATGAACTATCATAATTTATCCATTTAGGGTTGAGATTTTTAGTTTATTCAATTGCGTTATAACTCAAAGAAAGACCTAAAAGCCTAAAAATCCAACACTTTCACCGGATAAAGTAGCGGTAACGTTATCGAAAATCACGGTCCCTTTAGCACCCAACATAGCACTTAATTAGGAACACATTTTCCATCAAAAAACTTACAATATAATTTAAGAGTAACAAAAATCCGCAAAAAAAGGTATTTAAACAACCTATTTATTACTTTTAAATTTAAAAAAGTAATAAATAAGAAATTAAAAAACTTAATTATGATTTTGAGTTTGGTTTGAAACTTCCGCTTAACGATCAACCAATTCCTTGACAGATTCTCCATTTTGGTCGATAAATTTAGCCTCAGTTTTAAATAACTGATACCATTTTCGGAACGTGCCTATAAAGACAAGCAGCATCAAAAGCATGGCCAATATAGCCAATGAAGCTAATAGCAGCTGTCCCTTAGGCAAATAAATATCCATCACCTGTAGATAGCCAGCCCAAAAGGTAATCCCGGCCATAAATACGCCCGGAATTGCCGTAATTAAGGCATATTTCCCCCGGTACATCCGAATAAGCATCGTCGTACATACAATAAGCCCACAGGCAGCCAACAGCTGGTTGCTGATTCCAAATAGCGGCCAGATACTGCTTACATTTCCCGTAAAAACAAGATAGCCCCATGAAAAAGTAAAAATAGCGCTGCATAACCAAATGCCCGGTTTCCAATCCTTGTCTTTAAAAACCGGGAAGATATTGCCCAGCATTTCCTGCAAAAAGAACCGTCCGACTCGCGTACCGGCATCGATAGCTGTAAGAATAAAAACGGCTTCAAACATGATAGCAAAATTATACCAATAAGCCATCACATTGTCCATAAAGGGAACTTTATCAAAAATATGGGCCATCCCGACAGCCAAGGACACGGCTCCCCCCGTACGGCCGTGAAGGTCTACTCCTATACGATCTGAAAAATGCTGCAAATCTACCGCTTTTAATTCGGGATACTGAGCCAAAAAATGTGCATAGTCACCGACTGGTGTGTTGATCGCAAAATAGTCGCCGGGCAGTAAGGTACAGGCAGCGATCAATGCCATTAAGGCAACAAATCCCTCCACCAGCATTGCACCATAGCCCACAAAAAGAATTTCCCTTTCGGTTCCCAACATCTTAGGCGTTGTTCCGGTGGCAATAATCGCATGGAAACCCGAAATTGCACCGCAAGCGATCACGATAAAGATAAAAGGCAGCACAGGTCCGCCGATCACAGGTCCGCCGCCATGGATAAAATCGGTCAGCACTGGCATCTGTATGGTGGGATGCACAAACACAATGCCTATGGCCAGCATCAGGATCGTACCGATCTTGAGATAAGTGGAAAGGTAATCGCGTGGCACCAGAAGCAGCCAGATGGGTAAGACTGAAGCTAAAAATCCGTAAATAGCAATCGCGATTGAAATGGTCTTCACGTCCCAATCGAACAGGTTATGAACGACCGGAATCTCCATCAAACGATGTCCCGCAATGATGCCAACGATCAACAAAATACCCCCCAATACACTGGCCAACGTAACAGATCCTGTTTTATACCGCATCAGAAGTCCCATAAAAATCGCAATTGGCATGGTCAGAATAATGGTAAATAAGGACCAGGGGGCTTCGTGCATGGCGCTGATGCAGGCCAGGGACAGACCGGCCAAGGTGAGGATCAGAATAAACAGAACGGCTATACTGGCTATACCACCGACAACGGGGCCGATCTCCTTGGACGCAATGGTAGCAAGACTCTGCCCTTTGTGCCGTACAGAAGCAAACAGGACAACCATATCATGCACACCACCGCCCAGGACACAGCCGATCAAAATCCAAAGTGCCCCAGGAAGATAACCAAACTGTGCAGCCAGCACCGGACCTACCAATGGTCCTGCCGCGGCTATTGCGGCAAAATGATGCCCAAACAAGACCTTACGGTCCGTCTTAACGTAATCATGGCCATCAGCAAACTCAACCGCTGGAGTTGCTACCGCATCGTTGAGACGTAGCACTTTCTGCGCCATAAAAATTCCGTAAAAGCGGTATGCGAGCGCAAAAATTAAAATTGACGCAAAAACCAGCGTGAGGGCATTCATATTAGCCAAATCCATCATATATCTAAGTATAATTCTAGCGCAATATATTATTTTTGTTCCAAGACTTGTCCTGCTTTCAACAGCTCCTTTTTTAATGGCCCGTAGCCGACATGCTGCACAACATGATCATGATCAAGTGCCAATACTGCAGCGGCACCAGCACTCTGCCCAAGCACCATAAATACGGGCTCCATACGAATTGAACCAAAGGCAATATGTGAACTGGATACGCAGACAGGGACAAGCAAATTTGTACATTCATCGCTCTTTGGGATGATCGATCCATAGGAAATAGCATAAGGCCGTGGTACGTGAACACCGATATCACCTTCATTTTGAACATATCCTTCTTTGGTCACATAGCGTTGTACATTGTGGGAATCCAACGTATAGGAGCCCATGCCAATCGGATCTTCTACCTGGTTCCTCCCTAGAATATTATGCTCGGTCGTCACATATTGTCCAAGCATCCGCCTCGCTTCACGTATATACAATTGAAAAGGCCAATTGTCATTATCTTTAAATTCATCGTTTGCCAGCCCCCATTCAGCCATCTTTGTCCTGATTGCCGTTGGGACCGAAGGATCATTGGCCATAAAATAATATAAGCCCTGCTGATATCGGCGATGGGCTTCGATAATGGATTTGCGTTCGGCATAGCTCGCTTCGGGATAACCATAATTCATCCCAATAAAATCGGTGCTGAACGGACCGTGGTTATTGGCATCGGTCTTATGATTGGGCACCAGATCAAATTTTTGAAAGGCTTCGTCCCAGCCGGCACGGAATAGACGTTGCAGCAGAATATAGTGCTGTGGATCGTAGCCAACAGGCTTAGCAAAGGGCTTCCGATTGCGGGCATCATTGGTCAGACACATGCGGAAGCAATAAGCCTGCAGCCTCTGATCTGCTGCACCATATTGCCCGGGATCTTCTGCAGAAACGCCGAATACCAGGCCACTGCCCGGATCGCCTTCACGTTTATAGGGGCTAATCTGCGCAATAAAGTGATGCCGGTGCTGAAAGACTCCGGTCTGCACACCGTTCCACTGCTCCCCATAAGTCTGGTTGGCCTCCCGCCCGATCGTATAGCTTACCTTGGCCAGCGCCATCAGGTCGCCTTCATATGTGGCATCTATAAATATCTTCGCTTCGTAGACTGTTCCGTCTAAGGTTTTAATCGATTTGATGGCTGTTGATTCTTTTTGAATGGCACTTTCCTGCCGATCTAAATAAGCTCCACGGACCACATCAATCTGATGATCCCGCACCCAGGCATCAAAAATACGCTCGGCGACATGAGGCTCAAAGATCCACATCGTCCCATGCGCACTGTCCATCGCGACGGTACCTTGCCCCCGATTGCCAAACGAGGCCTTGGACTGCCAATTCCAGCTCGATTCTTTCGAATAATGATCATAGACGTCCTGATAGAATTTTTTGGCTAGGCCCCCAATAACTGCTTTATTGCCGGTATCGGTAAAGCCAAGTCCACCCGAACTAAGACCTCCCAAATGCTGATCGGGCGATAAGACGACTACAGACTTACCGGCCTGCTTCACTTGCAATGCGGCAGTAATCGCCGCAGGAGTTCCCCCATAAACCAAAACATCCACCTTTTTGGTCAAATGCTGCGCTTCACCCTGTAGAAAAGCCAAGACAAGCACTAATTTTAACCCTATTTTTATCTTTTGCATATGTACTTAATTTTGATCTGAAACCGGAACCCACAAGATGGCATTTGCAGCCAAAACGCCCTTTGCGGCTGGCATAATCTCAACATAAGGTTTGTTGCCGCCATTTTCAAATTCATATTCACCGAGTGCTACCCAGGTACTGGTTGTCTGTCCGAGAATATGAACCTCCTTGAAATTTATATTTTTTTCGATCCTTATCTTTCCGGTATGAATAATGAATTTTCCGGCTTCCGTGCTTTCGGCAGTTTTTGGAAAATAGCTATAAAGTTTATACCTCCCCGCGGCAAAATCTTTTCCAGGCGTAAAACGTGCGACAGCAGCGAGATCAGTATCCACTTCCTGATAACTCATACCATAACCTTTTTTTGAAGAGACGTGCCAAGCTCCTTTCAACATCACTTGATCTTTATTTTCGACGTGAATAATATAATCGGCCATCCGGCCATCTGCTTTCGGATTGTCGCGCAATATTTTCGCTACGCGTTTTATATCAACATCTTGAACGGCTATTTTGTTGTCGATTGCTTCGCAAGCCGCCACAGCACCAGATTGCCCCAATACCATAAACACAGGCTCCATGCGGATGGACCCAAAAGCGATGTGACTTGCCGACAGACATACGGGGACAACAAGATTGTTGATTTCTTCTTTTTTGGGCACAATGGCCCTATAGGAAATCGGAAAGGGGGAGAAACCGCCGACTTCAACATTGCCCTCGTTTTTGACCATGCCATTCACAATCACACGATCGCAGTTGTGCGAGTCCATGGTATATGCAGCATAGCCTACGCCATCGGATACCAGTGCACGACCCTGACAGTGGTCTTGGGTCATGACAACATCAGCAATCATCCTTCGGGCTTCGCGGATATATAATTGTGGAGACCAATGCCTATTGTCAAGATATTCATCTTTGGGGTATCCCCATTTTTGAAATTCGCTTCGGATCGCCTCCGGTACCGAACTATCGTTGGCAACAAAATATAACAGACCTTTGGTGTAATCTTCATGGGCCTGAATAATATCTTTCCGTTCGAAATAATCGGCTTCGGGATAATGCCAGTTCATACCGATCATATCTGTTGAAAATCCATTCCTGTTATTGATATCAGTCTTTCCATTGGGCATCAAACTCCAGATAAATACGTCCTGCATACTCTTCCAAGGCTGTATCTCCTTTTGGCGCTTTAAGAGTTCGTATTTGGTTGCGTCGTAATTGTGGGGTTTGGTGATTACTATTCTATTTTCAGGGACATTGGTCAATGTGATCCGATAATTATAGGCTTGAACCTTTGCATCTCCCGTTCCATTTTGTTCTAAAGGATCCGTATTGATCCCCCATAAAATGCCACTCTGAGGATCACCTTTTTTCTTATAAGGGTCTACACCATCCGGAAATTGATGACCGTCTAACAGTTGTACACCATTAATTGTCTCGCCATAGGTGCTATTCGGCTCTCGCCCCACGTGGTAGGATACACCAGCTCTGGCCATGAGGTCACCCTCGTAGCTGCAGTCCATAAACACCTTGGCACCGACAGTTATCTTTTTGCCATTCCTGCTCTCACTTGGAAGCAGTGAAATAGTTTTAATCGATCGATTGTCGGTCTTTACAGCTATCAAACGATGCCCCATTAGCATTTGTGTGTTTGCATGTGCCAGATATTCCTTAAAAATAGATTCGGCTACCTTGGGTTCAAAAATCCATTGTTCAAAACCGCCATAGTGCTTGCCCATTTTGCGATAAAAATCAAGAGCGAGCCCTGTGACGACATATTTGTTTCCGATATCCGTCTGCCCCAATCCACCGGAGCTGAGCCCTCCCACTCGTGTACCAGGATCGATCAGTAAGACGGATTTTCCGGCCTGTGAAGCGGTGTAGGCGGCTATTACGCCGGCGGAGGTGGCACCATAAATACATAGATCTACCTGTCTGTCGGTTTGCCCTGTGACTAAATGCCAAAACATCGTCAAAAGTCCAATGATCATTACGCGTGTTTTTTTCATCATCTTAGGATTTAATAGCCTGGATTTTGTTCCAGGTTTTTATTCGTTACAATTTCAATATTCGGGATCGGCCAAAGATAATTCTTGCTGGGATCGAACTTTCGGAGCTCGATAACCCGCATGTCTTTCTGATTAGCGACATTTTTATAATTCACGTAGTTATCCGAATCGATCGTCGGTGCATTGGCCAGCAAGCCTTTTGGAATACGGCCATAGAGCGTCGAATTCATAAATTTATCGGCTAGTTTCCAACGTCTCAAATCGACTAGACGAAAGCCTTCATTGGCTAACTCGTAAAGTCTTTCTTTCCGTACAATCTCGCGCAGCTCAGCTTGCGTTTTATTACTCGCGATCGCTGGCATATCGACGCTAGGGCGCTGCCTGATGCTGTTGAGTGCGTCATAGACGGTTTGGTCGATCTTATTGTTTTCGATCATCGCCTCGGCGTAGATCAACAACACTTCGGCATATCGGCTCTGAATAATATTTAACTCCGATTCCATGGTAAAGTCCTTGTCTTTTATATCGACATATTTTTTCCAGCAATAACCAGAAAAGGTCGCATATGCATTGATCGCATCCTGATTTTGGATACGTACTGCTGTGGACGTATTGTATGTGTAGTTCCAACAGGTTATGCTATCCTTATGTGTCTCAAACTGAAAACCAAAAAATGTGGTACCAGGGAGTGCAATAGTGTATCCCAAACGCGGATCTCGATTGGCGAATGGTTTTTTAGGATCAAATCTGGAAGATTTGTCAATGGCCAATCCGTCTGTACAGAGATAGCTATCAACAATGGATTGCGATGGAATTTTGTTGGAAGTCCCTTGTGCGTTGCGCGACAGAAATCCACGCGTAGCACTGTGGGTCTTTGTTTTTTGTAACCGTAGATATTGAAAAGCAAAAATAATCTCCTTGGAAGCCTGCCCATCATAGGTAAATAATTGGCCGAAATCAGCGTGTAAGGCATATACTTTCAGACCCATGACTTCTTTGGCCGAACGTGCTGCTTCTTCCCAAAGTCCATTATTAAGTGCTGCCCGAGCGCGTATGGCCAATGCCGCTCCTTTGGTCGCACGTCCAATATCTGCCGAACCATAGCTAACCGGTAAAATAGCTGCAGCTTCATCCAGTTCTTTGAGGATGAAGCTAGCAATTTCAGCCTTCGATGTTTTCGGAACATTCGCATCAGCAAGGCTTAGGCCGCTCGTTACCAGGGGCACTCCGCCAAAGTAATCGATCAGATATTGGTAGACATAAGCCCGGATAAACTGTGTCTCGGCTTTATAACGCTTTTGGAGATTGGCATCCATCTTTCCATCCAACTTCTGGATATTATCCAGGATGAAATTACATTTGCCAATGACCTTATAAGAATTGGTCCAGATATTCCGGATGTAGCCATTGTTGCTATCGTGGTCTCCTCTTCCCACAGCTTGTAAATCAGAGGTATTACGGTCCCAGCCAATATCGGTGGCATCATCAAGTGTAAGATTGATAGGCATATCGTCCGTTGGGTGAAATGCCAAGGCGCTGTACAAACCATTGACAACCAATGTCAGCTCATCCTGATTTTTGAAATAATTTTCGTCCGAAGGGCCATCCAAGGGAGATCTATCCAGGTATTTTTCGCATGCCCCCACCACAAGGAGCACTGCAATCGACAGCATATATAACGCGAGTTTATTTAGAGTTTTCATACAAGCCAAGTTTATAATGTAATATCCAATCCAAAAGAATACACCTTTACCTGTGGGTAAAAGTTGCCATAACCTACTGGTGCTTCGACGTCATAACCGTCCCAAAATTTATCTACGCTGAATAAGTTTGAACCATTAACAAATACCCGAAGTTTATTCAGTCCGATGGACTTTAGCAGCTCAGCCTGAAAGGTATAACCGAACTGTAAATTTTTCAGCCGAAGATAGGCGGCATTTTTCATCCAGAATTGGGAGGACTGCTGGTTGTTATTCTGTCCGAAAGCGAGCCGCGGATATTTAGCCGTAGTATTGTCAGGTGTCCATCGGTCTTTATTGTCCTCACGGATCGTTCCGCCAATTGCTCCCGTTGTTGTAAAAGGCTGTATACCGGCCCCGTAGAGGTAACCATCGGCTTTTCCCACACCCTGCAACAGAAAACTGAGGTCGAACCCTTTGAAACTAAAATTGGAGTTGAGCGAATAAGTATATCTTGCAATGGTACTCCCGATAATGACCTTATCGGATTCGTTAACTACGCCATCGCCATTTTGATCACGGTATTTGAGGTCACCCGGTGCCAAGGTACCAAACTGTGTGGCATGTGCTTTCACTTCGTCGGCAGTCTGGAAAAAGCCTTCCGAAACATAGCCAAAGATCGAATTAATGGGATAGCCTTCCCTATTGACCGTTAGACCAGTCTGATTGATTCCCCGCATATCCAGCACTTTGTTTTTGACATCAGAGAGGTTGAATGTAAAATTATATTTAAAGTCCTTAGCTGGATCGCTTCGATAGCCCATGGAAAGCTCCCACCCTTTATTCTCGACGACGCCTGCATTTTGATAAGGCTTATTCAAACCGATGATGAGCGGGATGTCCAGCTGTAATAATATATCACTGGTTTTTCTGTTGTATAGATCTGCGGTAATAGTCCATCGCTTAAATAAGGTAAGATCAATTCCTATATTTTTCTCCTCGGTAGACTCCCATGTAATATTAGGATTGGACATATCATTTAGCGCTGCCGTATTGACGATGCCATTGCCCAATGTATAAGAACCTAGGTTTAGAGATGCCACGGCCGGATAGGTCCCGATATTCTGATTTCCCAGTTTACCCCATGATGCCCTGATTTTTCCCTCTGTAAGCCAGCCCTTGGATGCTGTTAGGAACTGCTCCTCAGAAAAACGCCATCCTGCAGACGCCGACGGAAAAAAGCCATAGCGATCACCTTTGGCAAACCTGGACGAACCATCGTAGCGTGCATTGAGTTCCAAAAGATAACGATCTTTGAAAACGTAATTGATCCGAGAAAATAAAGATTGTAACGCCCACTCGGAGGCACTGCCTGTAGCTGACTGATTCAGTGCCGACCCTGCATTGAGCACTTCATAATCAGGGAGAACATAGGTGTCTCTAAAACCCTGGGAGTAATCGATCTTGTAGTCTTCTCGCGAACCACCAATCAATGCTTTCAACTGATGTGGACCAAAATCTTTGTTTAGCGTAAGGGTCGCCCGCATATTATTAAAAAGTTCTTGGCTATTGTATTGCGTAAGTGCTGTCCGCACAGGGACCGAGAAACTCGGCGTACCATCTGGAAAATAGGACTGTACTGCTTTTCGGAAATTCTTATTTACCTGCGTCGCATATTTAGGTGCATAATTGACCTCGGCGGTCAACCATTCTTTGGGTCTGTAGATCAATGATGCGTTGATACTGCCAAATGGACTTTTGTTGGTAGCAACACCACCATCAGCGGCGGCGGAGACGGGATTATTACCATTCCAGCCCAGTCCCCATGTACCATTGGAGTTTCTGAAGGATTGATTGGCGGGAATACTGCTCATCCACTGAAAAAGTTCCTCGATGCTCGCTGCCGGTGAGGTGACGATCGGATTGACGTATTGAAAGTCAAATTTAACAGCGAGCTGATCTGAGAATTTAACATCTACGTTGTTGCGGATGGTATAGCGCTTAAACGAACTATTTAATGTCAAACCTTTCTGGTCGAAATAACCGACCGAAGTCAGCATTTTTACTTTGTTTGTGCCAGCATTGACTGTCAGAAAATGGCTTTGCTGAAATCCATTCCCCTGCAAGGATTCCTTTTGCCAATCAGTATTGGGATACTCGTCCGAACTGCCATTGCCCTGACTACGATAAGCGGCAATGATATCCTCTGGATATAATGGGCTCGCACCAACATTGGTATAAGCTTCATTAGTCAGTAGCATATGGTCCAGGGCATTGACGATTTTGGGCATATTGGTTGCAGACTGCCAGCCGAAATAATTATTGTAGGCAATAGCGACCTTATCAGAACTTCCCCTTTTTGTCGTGACCAAGATGACACCATTGGCAGCTCTCGAGCCATAAATTGATGCAGATGCGGCATCTTTTAATATTGAAATATTCTCTATTAAATTGGGGTCAATATTATTGATGGAGCCTTCGATCCCATCAATAAGTACTAAAGGCGCGGCGTTGCCAAGTGTACCGATACCGCGAATACGGATATCCGCACCGTCCGACCCTGGCTTACCAGAACGCTGCGTCACGGTTACTCCCGAGGCCATGCCCTGAAGGGCCGACGAGGTTTGCCCAGCGGGTCTATTATTCAGATCTTCACCCGATACGGCGGAAACAGCGCCCGTCAAATTGACCTTTTTCTGAACGCCATAACCGACGACAACAACTTCGTCTATTATTCCGGTGCGTGATTTCAGACGGATAAGCACTGTGTTTTTGCTGGTTGCCGTAGCCACAAAATGCTTAACAGAATCGGTATCGTAGCCGAGATGGTGTGCATAGATCGTATAATTTTCGCCAGCTACAAGTGGCGTTAAAACAAACAATCCATTGTTATCGGCCACAAAATGGAGCTTTTTGCTGCTCTTCTCGTGGACAAGATCAATAGTTGCACCGGTTAATGTATTACCTTCGTTGTCTACTATTTTACCATTTACTTTCAGGTTTGATTGCGCAAATCCTACAGAAAAGTATGGAAATAGCAATCCCACGAGCATTAATTTGATTAGAATATGCTTCATAATTGTTTACAGTTGGTTATTCTGATTTATATATTGGTTTATTTTTCCGCGTTGGGTTGACTCTCTCCTACTGTACGTCCTCCTTTCTTCCCGAATTACTGATGTTGACAATACCATTGTTCACTTGGAATGTACAACCGTTCAATTGACAGAAGCTGGTCAAAAAATTGGCTAGCGATTCTTTGCTATTTAAACTTCCTGTAAATGTACTGTTGAGCAAATCAGGATTATCGCATACAATCGAAACATCATAAAGGCTTTCGATTACTCTTAAGAGTTGAACGTTTTTGGTTTGATTAAATTTGACAGACTGATTGGTCCATTCGACATTGGCGGTTAAATGTGGAATGAGTTTTCTTAACTTCTTATCTACACGAACAGGCTGAGATTTTGTCAATTCAGGCTCCGAATACTTAATCATCTGCTGCAGTTTTAAGTTAACTAATACTTCCTCTTTTGGTTTGAGGTATATTAGATTGCGGCTATCCGCTGTAACTGATCCGACAGAGATTTTGCCCTCCATTAGTTTTATCAGTACATGATCGGCATCCTTGGGGTCTACGCTAAATATTGTCCCTAAGGCGGTGGTCAAATATCCTCTGTAATTGACTTGAAAAGGTGCATTTTTATTTTTGTGCACGTTATAAATAACTCGCCCTTGCACCTGCTCTACATCCCGGTGGCCTTGGTCATTATATTCAAATCCGATTTTTGCATGTGGATAAAGTATAACGGTCGTGCTATCAGGAAGCTGAGCATTGATCGTATAAGCATTTTTATTTTCATACCAGGTGACCTGTTCTTTTGTTGAGGTTGATAAATTTCTCAAAAAGATAACCGATAGTACACAGAGTAGTACGGCGGCACATGAAGCCCAGGCCCACGGGCTTATTCTCTGGATTAGCTTAGGCTTGGGCGGATCTACGGCATAGATATGATCGAGTACTTTCCGATGAACCATGCTTAAATCTGGTAAGGGAATTTGTTGTAATGCTTGTCCTTCATCCTGATCTAGCATCTCAGTGATCCATAACTCTAGAATTGCAGTATCAATCTCGGCCATTTCGTCAAAAAATGACTCATAATACTGCGCATCCAAGCGGTTGTGGATATACGCCAACAATTGATCTTTAAAGGATTGCTCTTTCAAAATTTACTATAATTAGTTCAATACATTGCTGTATTTGTTACTCTATACGTTTGACAAAGAGAATCACACTATTACTTTTTTTATTTTTTTTATAGCTTAAATAAAAAGGCCGCAAAAAGACTGATTATATACTCATCTCGGTAGTTTTCTTGAATATATTTTTTGATATCTTTGAGTGCACTCACCAATTGATTACTCACAGTAGATACTGAGATACCCAGTAAATCAGCTATTTCTTTATAACTTTTGTCTTCAAATTTATTGAGGATCAGAATTTCCTTTCGTTTGGGGCTCAAGGAGTCGATTGCATTGGTCAACATCTGTTGTTTATCTTTGAAAAACAGTTTTTCTTCGGTATGATAATACAGTTCTATAGCTGAAGCCCATATTTCCAATTGAAGAGCCTTGTCTCTCTGCACTTTTCGAAAAAAATCCATGGCCAAATTATCCGCAATATGATTGAGAAATGAGACAAATCCCTTATTAGGGTCAATCTTTTCACGTTGGAGCCATATTTTGGTAAATACTTCTTGTAAGATTTCTTCTACAATAGTTTGATTTTTCACCAATTTGATCAATCTAACATAGATCTTTGGCGAATAATGGAAATAAATTTCATTAAACGAATTTAGGTCTCCATTTTTAAGTTTTTCCAGTGTAGCAGCTTCTTTAGGAGATTTCATTTGGCAAATTCTGATAATTGGTACGAACGACAAACTTAATATAGTGATAAATTTACAAAATCAAAATCATTGGTAAACTAAATAAAATTTTATAGTCCCTCCAGATTATTTGCTATGAAGTGAGTTTAGCCCCAAGCCTGCGTTTGATTATAAAAGGATGGTTGATTTTGCTATTTTATTTCTTTTTTGGAAGCAGACTACTTTTTATTCTTCTTTATCATTTCTTCCTGATAGCTTCTAAAATTGAAAAAAGGCTCGGCTATCTTACCATTGGGCTGTAAATACAACATCCCATTTCGGTTATCCAGGATACAGTTGAAGTGGTTTAAAATTTGGTTCCCGAACAGGCTAGACCTTCCATTGGGCTTTGAAGGGTCCGCGGCATTAGTCACTATATCGCGAAATTCCGTTCCAGCTATGACTGCATTCAGACGGATGATCTTTCGCCCATTGATAATAGTCAGGGGTTGTAATCGATCCCAACGCCCGTCTAAAGAGGTAAAATCTTCACCAATAAGCATTGTGCCATCACGACCGGTATCAAACAGGAACCAAAAGTCATATTTCCGGTGGTTGTGAACAACTCTAGCTTTAAATTTAGGACGGTTCTGTTCGAAGAAGACCGGGCTTCTACTGTAATTTTTCACTTTTTCCGGTAGTGTCTGATAGACTGTAAATTCCAAATTATCATAATTAATCTCAATGATATGATTCCGAAAGAAATTATTCCCGATAATCAGGTCTTCAAAAGGTTCCATATTGCCAACTGTTGTCAGTGCTACATCCTTAATGGTCAAAGCACCGATATTCAGAATGTGATGCAAACTGGTTTGTTCGTAGTTCGTACCATCCGTATTACTGACTAGCTGCTGAGAAGTAAATTCCAAACCTAGTTTTTGAATGGAATTTTTGTTGACCGCTCCAGTCCCTGCTCCAAGGTCCAATTGCGCAACTACCTCTTTACCATTCAGCTTGCAATCAAAAAAGATTCTTGATCCGACGAGTCTAAATGGAATTTTCACTGGAAAATAGGTCACCGATTCTATCTCTGGTAAGCCTGGTGGAGAAATAGACGCAATCCGGATATGGCAACTGTCCTTTTCATTTAAAAGCACAATAAAATCATAGGATTTTCCGGGCTCAGTTTTAACGGTATATTGATCACGATCCGTTTTAAACCGGACGATGCCTTTTTTGAACGGAACGTTTACGTAATAGACATCTGGTTTTGCTTTAGGTTCCAAGCGCCAGTCCATTGTATAATTTTTACCATCCTTGATCTGTATTTTTTCTAACCCTGATTTGAGTACTATCATTTTTTTCTGGGCATAAAGGATAGTATTCATGCCAATGAAGAGGATGATAAGGTAGAGGCCAATTTTCCGTTTTGGTGTTTTCATGTGCTAAGATTTCGTTTTTTTAATGTCTTTTACAAAAGAAACGCATCCCTAAAAAAAACGCAAAATTACAGCCCGCCAATGTCCCGACAATCATCTGTCAAATTACCGACAGAAATCATAAAACATTGATATCCGGCAATATGTGATCATTATTTTTACCTAAGATCATTGCGTTACGGGTAATAATAACGGTATTTAGCATTAACCATAGGATAGGAATCAACATAGTGAATTGGCTTTTTACGTCCAACCAGTCGTTTAAAATCAGGACAATAACAAATAGAAACAGCGCGACTAAAGTCCAGCAAATTTGGATCGAAACCAGTTTCTTATTGACACGATTATTTTGCTTTTTAAGATACATAATGGCCAAGGGTAACAGCACATTGAGCGGAGGCAAAAAACTGCCGGGCAATGCCAACATATTCACTATTTTATTCCATTTGAGCTCATCTGGATCTAGGGATTCCGCTGCATTGCTTTCATCAAAAAAACTTTTCTCTACGCCCAATGTAATAGCAAAAGCTTTCAGTGTAAAGCCTTTTGGTTTCTGTCCCGATTCAATGCGTTGTATGGTTCTTATGGAAATGCCTGATTTTTCCGAAAGTTCTTTCTGTGTGAGATTTAAATGTTCTCTTAAATCCGATAATTTTCCCATTCGATTACTTTTAGTGTTTATTTACAAGGTCAGAAATTTACAACATTATTACCATAATATACACCATCTAAGATCGAAAAATGGTCAACTCTTGATAAAGAATCCAAATGGTTAAAAAAACTGCCCGCATAAAAGAGTCAATAACGCATCGCTATCGTTCCAACTCTGCCAACGTTTGAATCAATTTTTTTGCGTGCAGTCTTGCATTGGCTCTTATTTCTTCCTCAGTGTAGCCCGCAGCTAGCGAAGTACCATGAAAATAAATCGGCTCAATGTAATTCATTTGGGTATGGTAAGCTGTCTGCTCAAGGTGTTTACAAAATTCATACACACGAAAATGCTGAAAGCCCAAAGCGGTGTAACTTCTTTGTGATGAACCTACTGTAAAGCTCGGGATAAAATTTTTGTCCTTTAGTTTATCTCCTTTTGAACCATAAGCAAATTGATACTCAAATACCCTATCAAACCAGTGCTTTAAAATGGCCGGCATATTGTACCAATAAAACGGATATTGAAAAATAATGTTCCTATGGCGTAAAAGAGCTTTCTGTTCTTCTTTTACATCAATATCATAATCAGGATATAACTCATAGATATTCCTGATTTCAATATTCATGTTATTGCTCTTTAGCTCGTCGATAATCGTTTTGTTAGCAAAAGATTTATCATAATTGGGGTGTGCTAAAATCACTAATGACATACTATAATTATTTTAGTAGCAAAACTATTTTAAGTAAATTGCATTTGCAATAACTATCAAGATAGATAGGTCGAAATAAATGTAGCATGAAAACAGAATGTACCAGCGATTACGTGACACTTAAAGGGAAAAGTTACCCTTGTACAGTCAGTCTAACAATGGATTTGATGGGTGGAAAATGGAAAGCCGTTATCCTGTATCATTTAAAAGATATGCCAAAAAGGTATAATGAGCTTCGGAAAGAAATGCCTACAATTACGGAAATGACATTGAGTCTGCAATTAAAGAAATTGGAAAAAGATGGTTTAGTCACAAAGAGGGTATATGGAGAAAAGCCTCCTTTAATGACAATTTACAACCTATCCGATTTAGGAAAAAGCCTTCTTCCAGTTTTGGAAGCCATTACAAAATGGGGTAACGAAGTAGTAAGTGAAAATGGTGAGTTTATAAAAGTTTCATAACAACTATACTTTTGCATCGCCCCTAAATTGTAAGCTAATTTTATAACATCTTCACTATATCGGTATCCTTTTCTTGGGGCTCAATAGCGCCATGCTGCCAAACAATCCTTCCATATTCGAAATTACATTTTTGTTGCATAGAAAATAGAAATCTCCTCTCAATATGTAAATAAAGAGCGCCGCAACTGCGCCTGCTGCGAGTAAAGGTGCTATCCATGCACATACAGTACGATTAGCTACTGAATTCGGTAGCCAAAATATTTGAGTCAATACAATCGCTCTAGGTATAATTGGTAAACCGATGCACAGCGGGAGAGGTGATCGTATGGTCGGCATAGATTGGTTAACCGGATCGGCGAAGTAAATGATAAAGCCCTATTTAAAAACATTGGCAGAATATCTTGAGGTAGTGGCCCATCGCCAAAGCCAAAAAACACTGCGGTGAAATATGACAAATGAATAAAACCCGGAGATATACTTAAAGGCTAATCTATCCTATTGCATGAAACACTATAACTGTATGGGCGATATGAAAAAATAAAAATACGGTAGAGAAAAGGATAAATGTAAAGCGATGGAAAGGTATGTGAAGGTAAAAGGAACTACCAATGAAAGAGATTCCCAAAAGCCATATAGCAGGAGTAAAAGCGGGTGCAGAAAAACCAATAAAACTTGTACTCCACCAGTCGTCCGGAAAACTAATCAATAAAATCCAGGATAAAAAATAGAGCAGTAAACCGAAGATATATATATAAAACCCAATTTTCTGTTTTTTGGAGCGTATCCTAAGCGGCATAAGGAATGAAATAGCAAAAAGTATGAATTTCGATATATTTTCACCATAAATTAAAAAGCTTGGAGTAGCTTTTGAAAATACTTCTGGTTGGTAATTTTGGGGTAATTGTCCACCTAAACATACATTCCAAATTAGGATTGGTAAAAATAAGAGAAAACAATTTACATTATAATTACTTGAAATGTTGTTTCGGTTAAATTTCAGATTCATAATGATCATTCTAGATATTGATATGATATTCAAACCATGCTCGTATGGTTATTTAAATGGATAACTACATATTTTAAATAATCAGCTAAATCTTTAGGTTCGAAATGTATAATATTATCACTGTGAATGATCTTAAGCGCTATAGAATTTACTTTGTTGATTTTGATAGATTTTGTAAACTGCATAAAAGCGACATAATCATCTTCGCGAATACTAAGATTTTTATGATATGGCATTGGCTTCCCAGATTTTAATTCCTTCATTGTTTCCATAAACCAATCTTGATTGTCTTTCATGGCCTTTTTCACTTTATCAACAATGGAAAGCTGCGATGCATCTGACCGAGGAATTCCCAACACCGATGCCATATAGTTGCTTTCAGAAAGTAGCCGATCAACGAATTGGGTCGCGATAGCATTACTGTCTACCACAAATTGTTTTTAGCAAAAATATTGACAGAAATAAAACGTCTTTGAAAAAGGTAAAAAAAGAAGATATTGGTAAAGAATTGCCATTTAAAAATATTTGATATATAAAATTACAATTAATACCGATATTCTTCCATCTTTTTGGTCCGATGGTTCTGAATTAGCAATAAAACTCAAACGACTTGGACATAATTTTAAAGTGCTAATGCTATAATCCCTTTTTACCTTCTAGCCAATAGCCGTGTAAATAAATGTTACCATTTGATTTCTCTTTAATGATTTTTCTAAACATTTGAGCCGAATTTACGTTCCCTGTCAACACAAAGCTAGCATCGTGCCAATCCGAGCTATTAATTATCGTCGTTCTGCTTAGCCAATCCTCTTTACTGAACAAAAAGTTTTTGGGAAATATAAGGCAGTTTTCCAAGCCCAATAATTTTGGAACGTCTTTATTCTCTTCGTCTAATTCAAAAATGAACAGAAATTGTTGTTTGTTCTCCTTTAAAACCGGAAGAAAAGAAATAGCAAGTGCTAATGACGTTTCATCGCCAAAAATCACAAAGCTTCGCGCTATTTTATTATAATACCTACTTATCCCTCTCGGCTTATACATAACTATTTTGTCGCCAACTTTTACATTAGCCATAAAACTACTTCCGCAACCTTTACCATTCAAATAAATGATGAATTCAAACAGCCCCTTTTCAGTATCTGAATAAGAAACTGAATATCTTCGCGCTTCTGTATCGTTCACCCTAAAGTCGATAAAGGAACCGATCGCGAATTGTATGTCTTTTAAATCACCTTTAAAACAAATCTTCTTAACGGATTTTGATAAAAAGACCGTTTCGACAACTTCGATCAAAGGTAGCTTGGGCGTTAAGAACTCTAAAGTATCAAATAACCATTTTGGTGCACTTGGCATAATATTATATTTTGTTTAAGCAAAGTACACTAGATTTGATCATATAAAAAAGAACGGAAAAGAGTAAGTATTGGATTAATCGCGGTTTTTTCTACGAAATGTCAAAGCGGTAAATCCTACAACTTGTGTAAATAGTCGTGAAAAATAGGAATAATCATCGTAGCCTAATTCAATCGCAACCTCCTTTACCGATCTATCTGAGTGATAAAGCAGACGCTTTGCCTCTAAAATAATGCGTTGTTGTATATGATATGAAACGGATAAACCTGTTGCATTCTTCACGCACTCATTCAGATAAGCAACCGAGATGTTTAATGCTGCGGCATAGTCCGCGGGACGCCTCATGCTCACAAAATTTTGCTCCAGTAAGCCCATAAATGCCTTATGAACTATTTCAAAACGCGAGAGTTTCTCCGCTGGTTTTGTCTGTTTGAGGAATTGCGACATAAATAGGCCAACTAATGCATTGCAACTGTCTTTTACCTGTAGATGGTATAGTTTGTCATCTCTTCGATCGAATAGCTTTTTACATAAAGAAAAAGCTTCTTGTATAATAGCTAAATCTATCTTTGAGGATAAAGTTAATGGCTCGACAGGTGTATTTCTGTGCAATAATTTTAAATAATCCGCATGTAAGTTTTCATTGGATATTGTCATTATAAAACCACTTAATTCTCTAACTTTCAAGGCTCTGTGCACCTGATTTGGCGATTGATATATAATAGTAGGCTGATCTATCAAATATTGCTTAAAATCAATTTCGGTATGCGAGGTACCACTTTCCTGCAATACGAAAAGGTGATAATCGTGTCGATGTGCATGATTGAACTCTTTACTTCCGGGAATTTCCGATGCCATATTAACGACAGCTATGCCATCACCAAAATCTCCGCCCCAAGTTCTGATAGGAATAGATGCTGTCCGTTTGCTCATAGATTTTAAACTATTATTAAATACAAATGTAAAAATAAATGTCTACAAGAAGTTCAACAGCGATATTTATTAACGGCAATAGATATGACAATCTCACATAAAATTAATGTAAAATACCTTAAGAGTAAAAAAGCCTCGAGACGGGAACTCAAGGCTTAATTGTTAAATGTTTAAGCTACTTTAAAAACTTAAGGATATAACAACAGCTAGCACTTTTCGTTTTTAATTTTCGAAATAAAAAATAGTGATCTGACAACTCGACTAAACTATATTATGGACAAATCTATATCGCATCGCAATATTGACTATATAAGCAGCTGGCCCTGAATAGTCCAGAAAAATAATTTTAGATAGTGGTGAACGAATTTCACTTGGCTGTGTTCTAATCAGCATGGTTACGTTGCCAGCATATATACATTCAATATATTATGAAAATAGCAGTGCTTGCTCATTTAAAACATCCCATCCGCAAACCATTTATGGGCGGGCTGGAAGCCTTTACATACGAAGTAACTAAACTTTTATTACAAAGGGGACATGAGGTTACCTTGTTTGCTAGTGAGCATTCGGATCCTAATCTAAATGTACATTCTATTCTTAGCGATGTAGATTATGATATGGAAACATTAAGCAGATTTCGCTCTCACGAATTAAGTGAGGATTTTATCTCTACGCATCACGCTTATTTGGAACTGATGCAAGAGATAGACCAATATGATTTTGATGTGGTGTTTAACAATAGCTTAAATTATGTACCCATTACAATGGCTACTCTTACACAAACGCCGATGGTAACCGTATTGCATACTCCTCCCATTTTTGAGATGAAAAGGGCTATTTTAGCAGCAAACCGCTACAAAAAACTAACATATGTATCTGTGTCAGAAACGAATGCGTCTTCGTGGGAGCCCTATATAGCCGAATGCAAGGTCATACAGAATGGTATTGATCTGGATAAATGGATATTTACAGCTAATAATGCTGGAAATTATGTATTATGGTTTGGAAGAATCCATCCCGATAAAGGAACCCATTTTGCAATTGCAGCAGCAAAATTGGCCGGAAGGCGTATTAAGATAGCAGGTTCGGTTGCTGACAAACATTATTTTGAAACTTTTGTTAAGCCGCTTCTAGATGAAGGCGTGGAATGGGTAGAGCACTGTACACACGAAGAACTTAATAAACTCATCGGAAATGCAGCAGTAAGTGTTATTACGCCTTGTTGGGAAGAACCTTTCGGTTTGGTTGTCGCTGAAAGTTTAGCATGCGGAACGCCAGTTGCGGGTTTCGCTAGAGGAGCGCTACCAAAGATTGTAAATAACGAAACTGGATGTCTTACCGCGTCTTGTTCGGTGATTGAATTGGCAAAATGCATAAACGATGCGGCGCAGCTTAGTCGAAAAGCATGTCGAGCGCATGCTGAATTAGCATTGGATATTAATGAGATGGTATCTTCCTATGAAAACATATTTGCCCAAGTCATCGAAAATTGCGAAAGTAAATATGCCTTATAAGTACGCCTTTTATATCCACCACCACGGGGCAGGTCATTTGACTAGAGCCTTAGCCATAGCAGCGCAACTTCCCCATAACGAAGTGGTCTTTTTCGGTAGTTCATTAGCAACTCATAAAGATCTAATACCGAAAGATATCCTAACAATCGAATTGCCATTTGATACGCCTATTGATAGCGATTGGGATTGGACGAGTAGTGAGTTGAATTTTTTACATTATGCCCCTCTTAATGTGAAGGGCATAGTGGATAGAAACTATCTTATAATAAATTTTTTCGCAAAAAATAGCCTTTGCTTACTTATCGTTGATGTGTCTGTCGAGATCGCATTACTTGCACGTCTCTGTGGGATACCAACCGTAGTTGTAAGACAACATGGTGACCGGTCTGACGTTCCGCACTCGCTGGCTTATGAAAGCGCATCGCTTTTGCTGGCACCCTACGCAAAATCAATGGCGCAGGATATCGAAAACGATTTTACACAAAAGACATTTTATTCAGGTGGATTCTCTAAGTATAGCGGGATGTCGATTGAAGAGCATTCGAGTTCGGAAGATCAGATTGCCATTTTCTTTGGCCAGGGTGGCACATGTTTCGATTGGCCGCTCATTGCCCACATTAGGAGAGATCTACCTGAAACATCCAAATTACATATATTAGGTACAATACAAAATTATAAAGCTATTCATGGAGTCAGTTATTATGGCAATTCAAAAAATGCATACCATATACTTAAAAATTGCGGAATCGTAATAAGCAATGCGGGGCATAACTGCGTAATGGAATTGGGTGATTTAAGAAAAAAAATTATTTGTATACCTGCAGAAAGGCCTTTTGAAGAACAAAAAATAAAGGCCCAACTATTGGAAAATGCAGGAGTAGCGATGGTAATAGAAGAGAAAGCTTTACATCAGGCAAACTGGTTACATATCATCGAAAACACAAAAAAGTTAAAGATCGAAGCGTGGGAAAAATTAATGAACCCAAAAGCAACTTCTGAAATTGCAAAGCAGCTTAAGAAACTGCACTCAAAACTATTTAAAACGATATTAAATTAGAAATATGCGCTCTACCGCTCCCATCTCCGTATTAACAATTGTACATAAACGCCACCATGCGCTAATAAACTTGCTTAACGGACTCGCTAAAAATTCTATCCTACCGGTAGAAATAATGATCGTGTTTATTAATGAACGTGCATACACGTTTAGAGATGATGAATATCCCTTTACAATAAACACCGTTGAAATGGAAACAGAAGGGGGGTTAAATTTGGGCGAAGCAAGAAACATGGCTATAAAAAGTTCCAGTTCTTTATTTAATATCTTTTTAGACGTAGACTGCATTCCTGCACAAAATTTAATAGAACAGTATTTGCCCTACTCGAATAAAAAGAATGTTTTATTAAGCGGCAGGGTTAGATATTTAAAAAAAGGCTTTGCAGATAAGCCAGACTGGATGTCGCAATTAATGAAAAACAGCAGGCCCGATCCTGTCAGGAAAGATTTAGAACAATATAGTTATGAACTCTTCTGGTCACTCAATTTTGGGTGTAGCAAAGAGACCTTCAATAAAATTGGTGGATTCGATCAAAACTATATTGGATATGGCGCTGAAGATACGGATTTTGGCTTCAGCGCAAGAAAAAAAAGGATAGCTCATATCACGATTGACGCATTGGCGTTTCACCAATATCACCCAAGTTATAAGCCACCTTTAAATCACTTTAAATCCATTGTCATCAACGCTACTCAATTTTTTCAAAAGTGGGGAGTCTGGCCCATGATGGGGTGGTTAAATAAATTTAATGAAAGTGGCTTTATAATTTTCGAAAATAATAAGATTATCATCCTTCGTGAACCATCAAAACAAGAAATTGTGGCTAGTCTAACGGAGTAAAAACTATTTAAACATATGTAGCAATTTAATAAGCCCGTTTTCACCGTGAAATATTTCAGTATTTTTCAAAGTATCTCCTGTCACCACTGCCGACCTTGCCTGCATTTTTTCTTCGTAATGTGCAATGGCAGTTTGAATGTCCAGAAAGTTATCGTTTGTTAGATTTTCTGCTAATTCAAAAGCGTCTTGCATCGCCTGGTTTACTCCCTCACCGGCATATGGCGGCATACGGTGAGCTGCATCGCCAAGCATTGTCAAGTTAGGTAATGTTGGCCAAGTTTGGTCTAATGGAAAATGATATTGTGGACGTGGGATACACCAAATTTCATTAGTTGAAAAAAGCTCTTGCCATTGCTCACTCCATGGGGAGAAAGCGACTTTAAACCACTCAAAAACCTGTTGTTTGTCGTTAAAGTCAATACCGCTGTCCTGCACCCAATTTTCGGACACTTTACAACCGGTATAAAATGATAAACTTCCCTCTCCCTTTGCACTTAAAATAATGGATTGTTCATTTCCAAAAGCAAAGACTTTTCCGCCATTTGTGATTTCCCAAAGTTTCGGTGCGTTTTTTTCGGCGTTGTAGATATTACCTTCAATAATGGTAATACCAGAATACACAGCCTGAATGTCGGTAATATAAGATCTGATTTTTGAGTTTGCACCATCAGCAGCTACAACAATGTCAGCGTAAAAAGATTTTCCGTTATTGAAATACAAAATCCAGCCATAATCTTGCTTCTCCATTGCAATAAACTGGCTATCCCAAACAATAGTTTCTTCATTCAAAGAGCTTATTAAGATATCTCGCAAAGGTGCACGGTCAATTTCGGGACGCTCTTCCCGATAGCCATGTTGAATCTTGTGGTCGTCCATTCTTATGATGGCTTGATCGTCTAGCACCCTTAATCGCCCCGCATTTGGGCGGAAGTTATTTTTAAATTCTTCCATCAAATCTGCTCTTCGAAGAGCTTCTAATCCACTCTCTTCGTGCAAGTCTAGTGTTGCTCCCTGTTGACGAACGTCTTTATTTACATCACGTTCATATACTGTTACATCTGCGCCTTTTAGCTGTAATAGTTTAGCTAATGTAAGTCCACCTGGACCGCCACCAACGACTGCAATTTTCTTACCTTGTAATCTCATATCAAGTACGATTTATTATTGACTGACCAAAATTACTCTGAATTAAGTGTTGAAAATTGTATAAATCGCTCATTTCGGTTTTTAAACAATTGTTTTGGCGAAACTCCGGAAAGTTTTTTCACCTCTTTAATGAAATGGGATTGATCGGCAAAATTTCGCTGTGGAAACAATTTTCCTTCCTTGATGTGTTGAAAGGAAGCTCGGAAGCGAATTATATTGCAGTATGCTTTTGCTGTGACTCCAAATTGCTGACTGAAATAACGATTGATTTGTTGTCTACTCCAAAACGATTTCTCTGCAAGTTCTTTAATTGTAATCGCCCCTTTTGATGAATAGATGAGATTGAACAGGGTCCTCTTCCTTTCGTCAATCTCACTTGGCAACAATGAGTGTATTTTTTTTGTCGCTTTTTCGCAGAATAGATCGAAGTCATTCAGGTCGTCAGCATTAAAGTTCCAAAAACTAGATGGTAAGATAGTACCTTTGTCGACCAAGTGAGCGATATCAGTCTGAAAAAGATAATGTACTGCAAGTGGGTTAAAGCTTATGGCATACGTTTGTCGCAAAGGTGCGATGCTCGCTCGTTCAGGTTGAGTTTGAATTCCCAAAAGCGCTATGTGGAAAGTACCTGTGGCGGATCGCGTAAAAAACATATCAACTCGTCCATCGGGCAATACAACGACCTCTCTGGTACAATCCGATTGGTTTTGTAAAAGCCAAAAACTTTCAACAAATTCCGTTAGCGGATGGTTAGACTTTACTACCTGATATTTTAATTCATTTTCCATTGTTACAGTCCGTTGATACGATAACTTTCCATCCCTAATTTTGCCGCCGCACATGCAATCAATAAAGATAACAAAACAAATACGTATTCATTAATAAGAAATAATCGCGCTGTGGAATAGATAATTTTTCAAATTAAATTGTATTCAAATACTCATTTAAAGACAACTCTGTTTCGATCTGCAATTTTTTGCGTAGTCTATACCGATGAATTTCTACTCCCCTAACGGTAATATTCTGCAGCTGAGCGATCTGTTTGGATGTAAAATGTAATTTTAAATACGCACATACTTTGAGATCATTTCGAGATAATGCTGGATGCTTTGCCTTCAAATTGTTTAAAAATCCGTCGTTAAGCTCATCAAAATGACTAGCGAATTGGTTCCAGTTTGCACTATTCTTTTCAATATCCTTTAATAACATGTTAATACGTTTCAAATTAGAGTCTTCGTGATCTCCAGTATCAAGCTTTGCGAGTTCATCCTTAACTTTGATTAATGCACCCGAATTTTCAAGCAACTGCATGCTAGTACTGGCTAGCTCTTTCGTTTTGGCCATCACTTCATGTGCCAATTTCTCGTTGTTCAACTTCACGATTTCTTTCTCATTTTTCTCAATTTCCAGCTGATGGATATAACGGAGTTGCGCCAACTGTCGCTCATGTTTCAGCTGCTGTTTGTGTCTCTCTATTTTACGCAAATGAATCAAGCCAAACACAGCGAGCATAGCCAATAGAAAATAAGCAATTTTGGCCCATAGCGTTTTGTACCAAGGCGGTAGAACGATAAAACTGTATTCTGCTATATCGGAGTGTTGATTGAGATTGCTCCTCACTTTCACTAAGAACGTATACTGTCCATCCGGCAAGTTGGTATATGATTTTTCAGACTGCTGATTCCACGAAGACCACTGTTCGTCATAACCCGACAGCTTATAACTGAATTCAAGATGTTGGTTTATACCATAACTCGGCGAAGAAAAGCTGAACCGAAATGATTTGAAATTGGAAGGTAGCCGTAGGACGTTGCCTTTTTTAGCATTGAGTGGCTGCTCCTTTGACTCCAAGGCATTTGAAAAAAAACCTGCATAAATAAGACTATCCCCTTTTCCTGTTGCAATAATTTGAGATAACATAGCAACAGGCCTCACACTATCTTTCAAATACTTATCATAATTGATATGGATTAATCCTTTCTCTGCTCCTATATAGATATTATGTTGATCGATAGTATAAATATGTTCGAATCCCGTGGTATTCATCCCTTCTATCTCAGGAAAACTAATAAGATGATAGGTTCGAAGCTTGGAATCAAATCGCCCTACCCCTACCATTTTCTTTGTACAAAACCAGATATTTCCCTCTTGATCATCTTTTAAGTAACGTATGGTCAATTCTTTAAAAGCTGCGAACTCTTTAGCAGGCATAAACCGATTTATCTTATAATCGTAGCGATAAAGCCCTCGCTCCGTAGCAAATAAAATCTGATTTTTTATTTTAAATACGTAATTCTGATAATCGGCTGGGAGCCCATCTTTATGATTGCAGAGTTTGGCTTGATAGGATTTCTTATCATCCGACAGCGTAATCCGGTAAATACCCCGATATGGGTGAGATGCCCAGATGGTCCCTTTTTCATCTTGTTCGAGAAATCGGAAAGAGTCTGAAGGTCCATCCAGCGGGCCTTTTATCGAGAATAAGCCTTGATGAAAATCAAGCAACTCGAGGCCATTATAGGTTCCTATTAAACTTTCTTTTACCGGATAAACCATACTAAGGGGAAGCAACTTCCAAGTTCCTATCCCCTGCCGAACTTGCTTTAGGGAATGATCCGTAATCTGGAATAAACCTTTGTTGTGGCCGAGCAATAATTGACCATTAAGTTGTTCAAGGCGCCATGCTTCGCCACCATCGCTACCCGGAAGAAGGGAAAAAACAGCTGGTGAACGGCTTTGGTCGGTCAATCCTTCTTTTATTTTAGCATAATATACTCCATTCGAGGAGGAAAGATAAAGTGTATTATTAAAGAGGAGTGTAGAATATCCCGTCACATCATTCTCCATATTTGGTCTAAGATAGCGAATAGCACTTCCATAGCTGATGACGGAAATGAAATTGTCTGTGCCCACCCAGATATTCTTTTGACGGTCCACAAACACGGAAGTAACATTTTTATTTTGTAATCCTTCCTTTACACCAATCTTTTGAATCGTTTCCCCATCAAGGTTACGGATCTGACACCCTTCTTTGGCATTACCGACAACAAAAGTCGAATCATCGACTTTTGCTATGGATGGTGTGTAGTTACCATCTCCTCCCTGCACATGCATTCTCGTCAAATTCCGGTTGTGCAGGGTGTAGATTTGGTTATTCAGCGTTGACAATAACAGGCGGTCTTTGCCAAGAGAGACTAATGATGCGATCTTCACATCCTTAAAAGGTAGGTCTTTTACGTAGGGACTCCATTTATTGTCACGAAACTCCAGCAAGCCATTTTTTTTATCCTGTGCATAAAGTATACCGCCCGACTGCCCCATGTAATACCACTCTACCGCAGCGGGATGCACCTGAATCTTTTGTCCCTTCAGTTCAAATATCGCATTGGTACCCCTAAAAAAAACCGATTGCCCTACACCAACGGTATTCCAGATATCCGCAAAATTGCGATATTCTTCTGGAACGAGATCATGCAAAGAATGATAGACTAACCCAAATTGAGGAGAACGCTCAAAATAGCCAAAATCGCCTTGTCCGCCAACATAAATTCGATCCTCGGCATCAATCCAGACAGAACGGATATTGGTATGATTGGGTAGGGAAAATGTTTTCCAATATCGTCCATCAAAAGTCAGAAGTCCCTCACTATTGCCAAAATACATGACGCCCCGGCTGTCCTGTTTTATATCCCAGGTCCGACTTCCTCCCTGATAGACAGATTTACCATAATTGTAGGCCAAAGGTAAGCCAAGTAACTCCTGTGCGACTAGCGTCTTTGAAAAAGCTGAAAACAGGATAAAAAATAGAATGGCAAAACACTTCATAATAATTCCCTTCAATTGGCTGACGTAAACTTGACGTAGCCCAAATATATTGAATTGTTGCCGAAAAACCCAATATGAAGTAGTGTTGTTGTACCCCTAAAATTCGATAAGAACTTACTTAAGTCTAATTTTGATTCTTGATAATTATAAACAATTCCTAAATTTCAATTCATCACATATGAAAAATAATATCAGTATTATTGCCGGTACTGTGCTGTTCTCTTGCCTAACCAGTGTGGTAAACGCACAGACCAAAACAGTGACCGGGCGGATCACAAACGAACAGGGTCTTCCTGTCGTGGCCAGCATTGCTGTACAGGGTAATGCGAAGATTGGCACAAGCAGCAATGAAAACGGGGAATTTTCACTCACTATTCCCACAAGCTTCAATAACCTCGTCATCTCCTCATTGGGATATGGCGCAAAGACAGTACCCATAAATGGAAATATCTTAACGATTCAGCTCACGCAAAACAACAGCGACTTCAATCTCGATGAAGTTGTAGTTGTGGGCTACGGTACCCAACGAAAGGGCGACCTGACAGCGCCCATAGGTACCGTAAATATGGAAGAAATGGCCAAACGTACTGTTTCCAACCCAATGGATGCACTACAAGGAACTGTTGCTGGTGTCCAAATCGTCAGTTCGGGAGCGCCAGGTTCTTCCCCCTCCGTTCGTGTACGTGGAGTAGGCTCTTTTAATAATGAAAGTCCTTTATATGTAGTGGACGGGATGTTTATGGACAATATTGATTTTCTTAATCCAAATGATATTACAGACATCTCCGTCTTAAAAGACGCTTCGGGTGCAGCGATTTATGGGGTACGTGCCGCAAACGGCGTAATTTTGGTGACCACAAAAAAAGGAAGTTTAAATACGAAAGCAAAAGTTACATATAATGGCTTCACTGGTTTTCAGGCACCAACGAATGTTTTGAAAATGGCTAGTGCACGGCAGTACGCAGAATACGCAACAGCCATTGGTAATGAAGCCTTTGTAAAAAGTTCGGTGGAAAAGTATGGTGGTACCTCGGCCAATCCGGCGATGGACACAGATTGGTTCGATGAACTCCTACGCTCAAAAGCCCTGATCACCAACCATAATCTGGATATCACGGGTGGTTCCGATAAGATCACGTATTCCATGGGGCTTAATTACGTCAAACAGGATGGCATCATGGATGCGAGCAATATGAATCAAAAATATAACATCCGCATGCAGGCTGACGCCAAAGTAACAGAGTGGTTGAAGGCGGGGTTTAGTGCGCATATCAATAACTTCAAAACCTACTCGCCCAATAATGCTGCTTTTAGGCAAGCCTATTTCGCATCGCCACTCTATCCGGTTTATGATCCATCACTAGAACTGGCCAAACCGGAAAAATTTGGATCGAGTACCGCGATCGGTATGCAGTCAGGTTTTTGGTATAACAACCCAATAGCGACAGCTTTTTATAATACGAATCAAATAAAAGGTTTCCAGATTCTTCCGACGATATATCTGGAGGCGAAATTCTGGCAAGACAAGATCACTTTTCGTTCGCAGCTGAGCCAAAGATATCAGTCCACACATACTATAAACTATAATCCTGTCTACTACATTGATAACGATCAGCGTAACGATCGCTCCTTTTTACGTTCGGCACAAGCACGCAACACTAATTATATTTTGGACAACCTCCTAACCTATAAAGATCAGGCGGGTAAACACCACTGGTCCCTTTTGATAGGACAATCATCGCGAGAAGAACGTTGGAGAGAAACTTGGGTGCAGGCTAATGATGTGCCCGCGTCGGAGGAGTTTTGGTACGTAGGCGTGGATGCCCAGGGTACAGGTTCAGCCACGGGTTACGGAGAAAAAGGATTTCGAAATGCCGGGATATCCTATTTTACTAGAGGTACCTACGACTATGACAACAAATATTTGCTAACCGCGACCTTCCGTGTGGATGGTAGCTCAAAATATCAAACAAAATGGGGATATTTCCCATCCCTGGGTCTAGGCTGGGTATTAACTAAGGAGAAGTTTATGGAAAATCAAAAACTTTTCAACCAGTTGAAATTGCGTGGAAGCTGGGGTAAATTGGGGAACGATGGTATTCAACCCAACGCTGGCTATGCTACAGTCTACTCGGGCAATAACTACTCGGGTATATTTGGAAGCGAAGGTACCACCAACGGAACGCGCATACCTGGATATCGTGTCGGCCGCTTTTTCACTCAAGTACGCTGGGAAGTTGTTGAAGAATGGGATGGCGGCCTTGACTTTGCCTTGCTGAATAATCGTTTGACTGGCGCAGTCGATTATTACTACCGCACTACACATGACCTTGCTTTTAGCCGACCTATCCCCTTTTCTTGGGATCGTGTATACGGCAATTGGGGAAGTGTAGCAAACAGTGGCTGGGAAATTGGTCTACAATGGAAAGACAAAATCGGTGAACTGGGCTATGCGGTCGGCGGAAACCTAACCACCCTAAAAAATAGGGTTAAGAATCTCGGAGGACTAGAAAATATTATGAATGGTTATCCGGAATGGTCTGCTGAATTCCCTGCACGTATAGAACTGAATCAACCTATAAACTTTTTCTACGGCTATGAAGTAGCAGGTATATATCAAAATCAGGCTCAGATCGATGCAGATCCCATAGCAAAAAGATACAACCAACAGAATCCAAACACACCAATTTTACCTGGATATCTTCAGTATAAGGATCAGAACAATAATGGTGAGATTGATGAAAAAGATCGGGTAAACCTCGGAAATTATCTTCCTACGATATCCTACGGATTTAACCTGTCATTTGATTATAAAAAATTTGATCTAAGTATTGCTTTTCAAGGTGTATCGGGCAACAAGATCCATAATTTAAACCGTGCGATGCGCCGAAAATATAACCAGATGAATGCCGATGCCGCATTCATCGATAACCTCTGGACCGGAGAAGGAAGTAGCAATACACATCCATCTGCAAAAGGATCGGTCGCGCCTTGGAATCTTCAGGCAAGTTCGTTTTTTGTAGAAAGCGGAGCATACCTACGCATACAAAATATACAATTGGGTTACAATTTTGAACTCAATAAAATACCTGCGCGTGTGTTTGCAACTGCCGACCGCCCTTTTATATTCACAAAATACAATGGTTTTACACCAGAAATATCTGGAATGGGATTCGATGCCAATGTGTATCCGGTCGCTTCTTCCTATAGTCTGGGTGTCAAAGTATCATTCTAATTTTTAACCTTTTAATTTAACTGCATGAAAACTCTTCAATATATCGTGATCGCAAGCTGCTTAGGTCTTTCTTTTAGCCTATCCAGCTGTAGTAAATTTTTGGACAAACCTTTGGAAAACCAGCAGCGATCTGAGGAGATTGATTATAGCAATACAGCCTTAATGTACGGTTCAGTCTCTGGTGTATATCGTTCGGCTTCAGACGATAACCTAGTGCATTGGATTGATCTTTCCATTCGGTGTATGCGCGATGACGACTACCAACAGGCCGCACCGAATCCAAATGATAATCCCGAATTAATGGGAATTAAAAACTTTCAAAATGACGTTACTATTCAATCTTATTGGGGACTAAATCAATCCTGGATTAGCTATTACAGTCTTGTCATCGCTGCAAACAATGCTCTGATCGAATTGAATAATTTTGCTGAAAAAATTCCAGTTTCCAATGCTACGGATATAAAACTAAATAGGCAGTACAAAGCCGAAGTCAGGTTTTTAAGAGCATATGCTCACCTGATGGCTTCACGCCTGTTTGGCAATGTACCTATCCTTATAGACAGCGATAACATTGGCCGTTTGGCTACCATCCAAAAAAGTACGGTAGCAGAAGTACGTCAGTTTATAATCGATGAAATGAATGCCTGCTCGGAAGATCTAGAAGATGCGCGTCCAAATCAGTCGAAGCACATTGGGGCGGTAACTAAATATTCCGCCCTCCTTTTGAAAGCAAAGGCCGCAGCAGATTTGGCCGGCAATGATAACGGTAGTGCACATTGGAATGACGTTCTGGATGCAACAAACAAAATTATTGCGAGTGGTCGATTTTCCTTATATCCAAATTACTACGAACTTTTTAAAATACCAGGTAAATTGTCGAACGAGTCTATCTTTGAACTACAATATTCTGATTTTGGCTTAGGAACTGGTGATATTGTTCGCCCGGGTGTAGATTGGGGTACCTTTTTTAAATGGCAGGGACCTTCGGGGGATCAAAAAGGAAGCCCTATCTCTGGAGCCGGCTGGGTACCGCCTTCCCAGAATATCGTTGATTTTTTAACCAATAGAGGTGAAACGGAACGCCTAAAAACAACGATTTTATATTGTGGCGTAAATGGCAATCCGGCAACGACAGCAACGACTCCTAGTGGTGATGTTGTTTATGGCAATCCGTTTGGCGTAAAATATTTTAATGGTAAAGCCTACCTCCCAAAATCGCAAATGACAGCCGGTCGAATGGAATACGGGGCAAACAATAATGTACGTATATTGCGTTACGCGGATGTTCTTTTATTAAATGCCGAAGCGAAGGTCAGGAAGGGACAAAATGGAGATGAGCCTTTTCGTCTGATTCGCGAACGCGCAAAACTAGCACCGATTACAAATGTAAATTTAAATCAAATTTTGGATGAGCGCCGAGCGGAATTTGCCTGCGAATGGTGGGGCGAACGTTTTAATGACCTGGTCCGTACAGAACGCGCCAAAGAAGTCTTCGGCGCAAAATTCACCCCTGGTGTCAGCGAGTACATTCCTATACCGCAAACTCAGATAGATGCAAACCCTAACTTTCGATAGATGATGACAGCAGCAAGACTACTAATATCCCTATTGCTAAACATACTTTTCCTTTCCTATGGATGGGGCAAGCAAGGCAAACCTGTTAAATCGACAATCGTTAAAGTTGAAAATGGTTTTACAATAATGCGTAATGGACAGCCTTACTTCATTAAAGGAGCAGGCGGAACAAGCAATCTGGAAAAATTAAAAACGTATGGAGGCAACTCCATACGCACATGGAGCCCCCAGCAAGCTGATGAAATCCTAAATAAAGCACAAACTTTGGGTCTCACGGTAACCTTAGGGCTCGATGTGAAAACAGAACGCCATGGCTTCGATTACAATAATCCGGCAGCTGTTGCCAAACAAAAAGAATATATTCGCACAATCGTACTTAAATACAAGGACCATCCGGCACTGCTTGCTTGGGGAATCGGCAATGAGCTTAACCTACATTACAGTAACCCAAAAGTATGGGATGCTGTCAATTCGATCGCTGAGATGATCCATGGACTAGATTCCAATCATTTAGTCACAACCATGCTAGCTGGAGTGAATCAAAAGGAAATTGATTACATCAAAACGAGGTGTCCAGCATTGGACCTGATTGCTGTACAAGTATATGGTGGTCTGGCAGCGGTTCCTGAACAATTAAAAAAAACAGGATGGAGCAAACCCTATATTGTATCAGAATGGGGGCCTACCGGGCATTGGGAAGGTCTGCTAACACCTTGGGGAGCACCTATTGAAGAAACAAGCCACGAAAAAGCGCGAGTTTACAAAAACCGATATGAAGCTGCTATCGGACAAGATAAAAACTGTCTGGGTTCTTATGTCTTTTTGTGGGGACAAAAACAGGAGCGTACACCAACTTGGTACGGATTATTTACAGAGCGGGGTGAGGAAAATGAAGTTGTCGATGTTATGCAGTACCTTTGGTCGGGCCTATGGCCCCGCAATCGGGCGCCGCAGTTAGACTCCCTATTATTGGATCATAGACATGCAAAAGATTTTATCTACCTAGAATCCGGTAAATCCTATCCCATAGAGGTCTTTGTACGTGATCCCGATGGCGATAATTTACAGATACGCTGGGAGCTTCTCAAAGAAAGCACAGACCTCAAAGAAGGTGGCGACCGTGAAGAACGTCCGCAGGCAATCAATGGCATTATAAAAGATATCGCAGAAAACAGGACGCTATTGACAGCTCCTTCTCTGGAAGGCGCCTATCGCCTATTTGTCTATGCAAACGATGGAAATGATAAGGTTGCAACAGCCAATATTCCATTTTTCGTCAAATCAAGTTCGGTTATAGCAAAAAACAGCACCTATCATTTTTCTCCAACCCCCATATGGGCCGATGAATTTAATTACTCGGGATTGCCAGATAAAAACAAATGGTCCTACGATGTCGGTTATTTGTATAACGGCTGGGGCAACAATGAATTGCAGTATTATATGGAGGCTTCAGCGTCAAATTCTATTGTCGAGGGCGGTGTATTGAAGATTATGGCAAGAAAGGAAAATAAAGACGGTAAAGCCTATACTTCCGCACGGTTGACCAGCAAGAACAAAGGGGACTTCAGATATGGCCGATTTGAGGCGCGTGCAAAACTGCCAAAAGGCCTTGGTACCTGGCCTGCCATCTGGATGCTCCCTACCGATATGAAATATGGTGATTGGCCTAAATCGGGCGAAATAGATATACTTGAACATGTCGGGTACGATCAGGGGGTGGTTCATGTATCTATTCATTCAGAGGCCTATAATCATGCTATAAACACACAGAAAACAAGCAAAAAAAAGGTATCCGGTGTTTCTGAAGAATTTCACAGCTACCGTGTAGACTGGACACCGACATACATAAAAGGTTTCATTGATGAGCAGGAGATCTTTCACTTTGTCAATGAAAAGAGGAGCTTCAGAGAATGGCCATTTGACCAAAAGTTCCATTGGTTAATTAACCTTGCTGTCGGTGGAAACTGGGGCGGCAGAGAGGGTGTAAATGATACAATATTCCCCGCAACGCTCGAAATAGATTATGTCCGTGTATATCGTTTATTAGATTAAACTCTCCAAAATAATCTCAAATCGCTTGTCACATCAACTTAACAAGCGATTTGAGACGGAAAGGAATAAAGAAGGACTTTTTGCTCCCCTACCTTGCCTGAAGTACCTAATTTAGCCGATAGCTGTAGTATTTCTATAAGTATGTCGAGAGGGACTTAATATTTAGAAAGTAACTGCTTTTGATCCTGCTTTTTAATATAAAGCTCGTGTACCAACACCATAACAATGACCAAAATTGGTGTAGCAAGTATAACGCCCCAGGCTCCAAGCCAGATTCCGACAAATACTTGCGAAATGATGATTAATGCCGGGGGCGTTTTGATCAACTCCTGTTGCACCAACGGTGTAATAAAATTGCTTTCTACCAACTGTACAAAACAATAAAGTACAATGACCCACAAAGCAGTCGATGGGGATTTTGAAAGGGCAACAAGGGCGGCTGGAATAATAGATATAATCGGACCAAAGTTGGGTATAAAACTTAATAGCCCCGCAATAAGAGCCAATACGAGCCACAAATCTATACCCAAAATAGCCAGTCCAATGCTCGTGAGTACAAATACAACGAACATCGAAAATAGCATTCCCTTTAACCAAGACCTGAGATTTCTTGCAATTTTTTCTATCAAATTATTGCCATGAGAACGCGCATCGGCTGGCAGAAGCTTTACAATGCCAGTTTTATATTGGCCGGGTGCAGCCGTGAAGAAAATTCCAATAAATAGTACGATATAGATGTCTCCAAAAACGCCTAATGTACCATTAAACAATCCGCCTAATAAGAGTGACGCTTTTTCCACTATTTTAGAAGAGGCTATTTTCTCATAAATCAACTTTATGTTACTATTGCTTTCGATGAGGTTTTTTGTATCTTCAACTAGACTAGGAACTTCTTTGGTAAACTGAACCACCTCCCCTGTCACGCGGGCGCCAATTAGAAAAAAAGTTCCAAATAAAAAGCTAATTGATAAAATAATAGAAAGTGGAAGTGACCATTTTTGGGGTATTTTTGTTTTTCTGGCGATTAAACCTGCCAATCCATGAAAGTATACTGCAATAATGGCACCAGCTAAAGTATACAAGAACACCTGATTGGCTTTCCAACATAACAGGAGGGCGACGACTATCAATGATATAATGCCAGCGGCTATCCATATTTTTGACACAAATCGATGGTTTGGCTGTGGTAAAGGATCTCTATTTTCCAATTTTTTGAATTTATAATGTTAACTTTTGCTTTGCTCTTAAATTTGTATCATTGACATTTTAATAGTCGCTTAAATTACTCGAACATGTATGATTTAAATGCTTGATATTTCAATGTTACTTAATGAAACAGCAGCCTCCTCACAAAAGTTTCGATTATTTACATAGGACAGTAGCTACTTCAACGAAATGATGCGAATACTTTTTCCATTAACATAGTCTGAAGCTCTAACCTCGCGAAAAAAAACCTTGAGTGGGGAACTCAAGGCTTTTTCTAATTATTAACCTATTTTATGAAAAGTATTACATTAACAATATGAAATCCGTTTTAGTTTCAAATATTTAAAAATAAATTGGAACAATTCAATTGATTATTGATCACCTTTTAGGAATAAATGCTAGCGCGCAGGCCTTATCCATTAAAAAACTGGGCTTAAAAAATTTTTAACTACTCTTTAACAATAAAAAAGAAGATTTTCTATTAATTTGAATTTAGAATCTATATTTATTGTCCTTTCTCTAGTCAAAAAGTTTCGAAGATTAATGCTAAGGTTAACTTTCCATGATTTCCTGATAAGTATATTTTTTTACTAGCAATATTTTGAGAAAATAAACTTAGTGGTACTAACATCAAAATTAAATGCAGTGAAGAGATAAAAACTTTTATTGAAACCATACCTATTATTCTGGTCTGCTCCACTCTTTAAAGTCAGAATATACGCTGTTGGCTCTATTAAATTCATATAAATATTTGCATATTTAACAACATTCATTTTTTTCAAAATTTAATTTCAACTGCCCCTCCTTGGAATTATCCCATAATCTGGTACGATACTACCAATCGGCGAATACTTCTCTCTAAATTAAGTATAATTATCGTATTTTTTTATTTCTTGATACTGCCGTAAGTAAGACCTCATTCCGACAATTCTAAGATACTAAATTTGTATATTTCATCGAAAATTAGCTGAAGAGATTCTTCCCCTTTCTGGTATATCTTCTTAGCTCCATTACAATACATCTGGTCCACCATAGGGCTGCTAAATAGACTACTGTATCCAAAAATTAAAACTTGCGGATTCAGCTCCTTCAGCAGAAAAGTAGTTTGAGGGCCGTTCTTAAAAGGCATCAGAATATCAAGCAAATATACACTAGGCTTAACGTCCATTCGATTGGTTGCCAAAATTAGATCTCTCCCGTTATTAAAAACGCCATGAAGATGGAAACGTGAATCCCTTTTTAAAATAATAGAAATTAGCTTTCTATGAATTGGCGAATCATCTGCAACTGCGATACCAATACTGTTTTCAGTCATTTTACAAATCATGATGCAAATTAACATCACACTAGCATTAAAAAAATGCACAAAATTGTGCAAAATATAGTATACTAGCTATAAAATTGATATGACATTGTTGAACGTATTCCGATGTATTCCAAGATACGATGCGATATGACCATAAGGAAATAATTTGAACACTTCGGGCGCATGAAATTTTAATAGTTTTATTTTATCTGCCGCATTTTTTGATTGTAGAATCTCGATATTTTTCAAGGCAGTGACAAAATTTGGTTGAATAATCATTAGTTCCAATTGATAAAATCTTGGAAATTGCTCATATAGACGTTTAACTGCTGGTATATCCAACATCAATAGCAAGCAGTCATCCTGTACCCGATAATTTTTCTTTGAAGGTCGATCTTGAAGGTAATCTTCAAAATTAAAAATTATTTCTCCCAGAGTTGAGGGATAATGCAAACTAGTAATACGGGTGGTACCATCTTGTTGTAAAATACTTGAATAGACAGCGCCCTCAATAATTAAAGCGATTGTATTGACGCGTTCACCATATGAAAAAACAATTTCTTTGCGACGAAATCTTTTAAAGATCAAAATCTTGTTAAGTTCAAAAAGTTCCTCCTCATTCAGATTAAAATGAGAAAACTTATCGACAATATATTGGTTTACAGTTGATTTTTTCATTTTTTGACCCATAAATAACATTCCTCTATCTCCTAGTTATTCGGCGAAAAATAGGTTCAATCTAACTTTAATTTCTTACTCTAATTTATTTTTCCAAATAGAAATCCCAAGTCGCCTTTGATATAGCTGATATCATCTCTGCATTGGTATCATTGCTTTCTTTAGAATCCGTTACAAAAACACTGATAATAAAATACTTACCATTAGGTAGAAACACTATTCCAATATCATTAAAGGCGGCAGTAATACCTTCGGTGTTCTTGCCTGAATATCCTGTCTTGTGCGCTACCACCGTCCCTTTTGGTAAAGCTCCCTTTAGCCGGTCTTCACCAGTATTTGTGTCTCTCAATGTTTTCCAAATAAAATCATAACTCTGCTGGGATAGTAGATTATTCCCATTAGTATAGAATTTCATCAAAAGTTCACTTGCAGCATGAGGTGTAGTCCAATTTTGAAACATATTTTCCCATTTAGATTGCATCTCTTCTTCGGTATAGTTAATTTCAAAATTATTGATAATATGGTTGTTCTTGAAATAGTCCTCTATTGTTTTTGGTCTGCCTAACAAGCGAATTAGGACATCACAGGCCACGTTATCACTTTGAGAAACAGAATATTGGATTAGTTTTTTAATCGTAAAATCGCCCCCTTTTGGATGTTCGTCTCTAAGCGGGCTCCAAAAGTCAGGAAGAAGTTCTCTTTCCGTAACTTTTATCTTTCTGTTTAAGGACAACTTCCCTTTGTCAATTTCAGCTAGGACTGCAAGAGCAATATGCAGTTTAAAAACACTTTGTAATGGATAATGCTCTTCAGCATTTATTGAAATGCTATCCTGACCATTATTTGCCAAAATGGAAACTCCTACCCTCATATTCTTCGTTGAAATTATTCGCTCAATTTTCTCTTTTAATAGAGTAGTTGCTTTCTGCGCAAAAAGTTGATTCAAATTAGTACATAAAAGAAAAATAGCTATTAAAAAATAACATTTAATATTCTTTTTAAATGTTAAAAGTTGTAGATACGAAGTATGCATTGCCCGAGATTATTAGTTGTCTTTTCTAGATGCAGCTAAAGTTAAAATAAAAAAGATTTTTTAGTGTTATTTGAGATAAGAAAATTATAGTGACGCGATCATAATCAGAAATAGCATAACGATATATGGCTATTTGAGTTTGTTTCAATGCAGTTTTGAAAATTAAAAAGGATTTGAATTTATCAACGAATGATTGTTGGAAAAAAAATATAACATCCCTATCTATATGTTTGCTTATTCAAATATTCTCTTTGTAAAAAGATCTTTCATTTTGTTAAAGTTTTGTTTAGGTTTTTTGCAGATATAAATCGTTTGTAGCACCCATCCTTCATTACTGGCATATGGACTATATAACTTTTTCACTGGAGTGACTTCTTCGAAAAAAGGATGAAAAAACTCTTCACTAGTATCATTGTAACAAATGGCTATCACGGTTTTCGGCATTCGTCCGAATGGCGCCCAACTGTAGAAACTACCGTGGTAGCAAAATGCATTCGGAAGCCCGTATGTAGCCTTCATCAGCTCGATAGCGCCAGCCTGGGAATAATGTTTACCCCAAATGAGACAGTTTAACTGTTCATTTGCAGGCAAACTGTCATAAACGGATTTTAACTCCTGCATAGTACTTTCCCACTTTTGCTTTGTAATATATTCTTGCATAGGAAGAACCTCTTTACCATTTTTCACATTTTTAGGAAGGTATTTGTGAATTGTATCCATATAATGCGCATAAGAATAAATGGGTAGACCAAAAGGAATCAAAATAGTTCCTAGTAATAAAATAAAACCTAATGGAAATAAAAGCCACCTTCTTTGGGGCATAATAACACGCTCAAAAAAAACACCAACAAAGGGCAATAATGTTAGAACAATCGGGAAAAAGTAATAAGCTTTGCCTTTTGAATAAGCTAAAAATAGAATAGATAATATAATTGAAGTCGCTAAGGGCGGGTAGTGGTGTTTCATTTTTTGACCTCCCAAAATAAAAATCAAGGTAGGAATTAGCATAATAGATGTAATCGGGTTTCCGGTCGCTATATGCAGGAGCTCATCTCCTTGAAAAACCTGAATGTATATCAGCAATTATATGAAGTGTCAGTTTGAAGAGACAGAAAAAAAAATTATAATTTTTGTGCTTTTATCCATTAGTTGTTGTGTGGGGTTAACTCTCTTGGCCAAACCTACGCGACATAAGGTTGCGGATCTAAAAATAGAAAAATTCACGCAATAATGTCAGCCGAAACAAAGAACTTCCTTTCTTTTATTAACGCACACTTCGTACATACCGATTCTATTAGAATACCGATTCAATAATTGGAATGAGTTTTCTAGACGTGGATAAGTAAAATACTGTTAGCTTCAGAAAATTAGACCTAGGCGTATAGTTCTATTTCTTAGAAAGCGATCTGCCAGCTTATCCATTACAGCGATATCAACAGTTTTCATCGAGGATTAATCTACGAATGTTGAAGCGAATTTGTTTTGAAGACTCTCAGATTAAAAATAGCGTTTAAATGACTTTTCTTTTTCTAGATAGACTTACTTTTGTCGCAAATTTATCCCATGCAGGATAGTAGAAGAGCAAAATGAAGAAAGAATCACGCATCATATCGCTCATTGTAGGTGGAACATTACTTATGGAGATGCTGGACACCACAGCGATATCAACGGCCTTACCCAAAATGGCACATGATTTTGAGAGTAATGTAGTACATCTCAGCGCGGGCATTACTTCCTACACCGTTATGTTAGCAGTATTTATTCCAATCAGCGGCTGGATAGCTGACCGCTACGGCGCAAAAAAAGTTTTCAATGCTGCAATTATGGGATTCATACTTTCATCGATCGCATGCGGACTAAGTTCCAACCTAACATCGTTCGTCATAGCTCGTATTTGCCAGGGTACAGCCGGTGCACTTATGGTACCAGTTGGTCGTCTTATCGTGCTGAAGCATACAGAAAAGAAAGACCTAGTCGACGCTATCGGGTATATTGCCTGGGCTGGGCTACTAGGACCAATTATCGGACCTGTACTGGGCGGTTTTTTTACTACGTATTTTAGCTGGCACTGGATTTTCTTTATCAACATCCCATTTGGAGTATTTGCCTTGTGGGCAGTTAATAAATATATCCCGATGATGGAATCAGAAAATAGCCGTCCACTTGACATTATCGGATTTTTTATCAGTGGTATTGGCCTAGCGGGAATCATGCTGGGAACCGAAATGATCGGTGCGGCTAAAGATGATTATTTAAAGCCAATTCTAATGATTGTAGTCAGTTTTGTGCTTATGTCAATTGCTGTCTGGCACTCTAAACGGATCAAATACCCTTTAATCGATTACAGCATCTTAAAAGTAAAAACCTTCCGGGTTACTGTCTATTCAGGTTCAATTACGCGTATGGTAATCAATGTGGCTCCATTTATATTACCTCTAATGTTACAGTTGGGCTTTGGTCTTAGTCCATTTCATGCCGGACTACTCTATATGGCCAACATGTTGGGTAGTATGAGTATGAAACCAGTAGCCATGTGGATAACACGAGAATTTGATTTTCGTAAGGTATTAATCGGTAATGGCATTATTTTAACACTTGTAACTGCAGGACTCTCTCTGCTTTCGCTACAAACACCGATTTGGATAGTGGCAATTGTTTTCTTTTTTTCGGGACTTACACGTTCACTTCAATTTACAAGTCTCAACACCTTAGCTTATGCTGACGTGACGAAAGAGCAAATGAGCAATGCGAATACTTTATATAATACAGCTCAACAAATGGCACTTGGTATGGGAATAGCTTTAGGAGCAGTTACTCTTCACCTGGCAAGTAGTCATTACAGGGACACTGTTTATCAAGTGCGGGATTTTAGTTTGGCATTACAGCTAATAGCCGCTTTGTCCATGCTATCCTTAATTGAATATTTCAAAATTAAACCGAGCGACGGAAGTAATTTGAGAGGCTTGGTCCAGAAGAAAGAAATTCAGAAAGTCGCTTAGACTATATTCTAGCGTAATGGCTTTACATCTTATTAAGCATTTCAACTAGTAAACTTCGTTTATGTTTCTCGCTGTTACTTCATCACGACCCCTAAAAATGCGCTGAACTATTACTTTAAATAATTGTCTCCCACGTTAATTGGCCATACATTTCGATGCAGTAAACCTAATGTAGATTACGATCGAAAAAAAACTGGCTTTTCACTACCATCCAAAAGAATCGCTATACTTTGAATCTGACCGCTCTCATCACTAAAAAAATTAAACAGAAGGCTACTAGGCTCAATATCCACCACCCCATTTTTATCTACAGACCTCGGATCAAAAACGTCTTAGTGCCGGTGAACAAGAATGATCTTCTCATAACCAAGCTCACAGTAAAGATGATCATCTTGCAGCCTTATGTCAATACTTCATATGCTGGATTTTCAAAAGAACCAGTATAATGGATTAAGGAATTTGAAGGTTTTGTTGATGGAATGTGTAATTTGTTCTTTTGTTTTCTAACATGACTTAAAGAATCTATTTCCGCAATCTTTTCACCATTCCAATCAATTGGCTGCAAACCTAAGAGTATATCAGCTATAGAGTTTCTGACTACAATGGGAACCATAGAGACGCTCTGATTTGTCAATACAACAATCCCCAGCGTATCAGCAGGATAAAGTGCTACGTTTGCAGAGAATCCATTAATATTGCCACCGTGTTCAACTTGATAATGCCCTCTGTAGGATCCAATCATCCAACCTAAGCCATAGTTGGAAAGGAAAACATCTTTATGTTTGTCCGGCAAAGCTACATCCATTACCATTTGTGAGCCTGCAGCCTCTCTTATATATTCCGCAGAGACGATTTCTCTATCACTAAAATATCCATTATTGAGCCAAACCTTAAGCCAGTTAGACATATCAGTTGAAGTGCTGTTAAACACTTGACTCCTGCAACTTCCTAATGACTTCAATAGGAGCAGCACAAAAGAAAAGGAACTGCCCCGCATTTCAATCCAATTGACAAATATGTCAACGGTTTAGGCATAAAATTTGCCACAGCTAAAAAAAAGAAAATATGAAAAGCACAATACTTTTATTGACATCGGCATGGGCGGTGGCTTCATGCACCCAACAGGTAAAAGATAATACCCCGCCGCCAGCTCCACAGGAAAAAACGGTTGAAGAAGGGCCTACAAAAGTTGATACAACAACAAGCTTTGATCTTGCAAGTATCCCCTATTCAGATAGTGACATCGGTGTTTTCCCGTTTTTTACTCCGCCAAAAGGTTACAAAGAGATGAATCAACCCATTAAAAAAGACTTTGATGTTTGCTATTTTGCCGTCAATGGAGTTATGAAACCTTTCGAAGGTAGACTCTATAAAGCAAATATAACAAACGAGCAAGGCACTCAATTTTCACAGCGCTATTTTGAAAAAAGCATGGAGGATTATTTAGCATCTATAGGCGCTGTAAAAGTTTTTGATGGCAACATTACAAGGGAAGAGTATGATCGTTACAATAAACAGGATCCACACAAAGGTGATGAAGGTGACATTGGATATGCTGATGAACAAATCAGGGTTTATGTTATTAGAACGAAAAATCAAGGTAATATATTTATTCAATATACCTGCAACAATGCTGGTGCCAAACTCAATATTCTTCAAGAAAATGATTTCAAACAAACGATAAAAAAAATTACAGCAGATGAAATCACTAAAGATCTCTCTGAAACAGGTAAATCGATTGTTTATATCACATTCGATACGGATAAATCAAGTATTACTACGACAGGGATAGATTTGGTCATTCAGATTGCTGAGGCGCTAAAAAATGATCCATCTCTAAAAATCGCAATCGAAGGGCACACGGACAATGTTGGCGATGTCGCACACAACAAAAAGCTTTCCAGTGATCGTGCGAAAGCTGTAATGGATGCCCTTATTGCTCAGAAAATTGATAAATCCCGGTTATCAGCTAAGGGATACGGTGCAGACCGTCCTTTGGTCGCTAATGATTCAGAAGATAACAGGGCTAAAAATAGACGTGTAGAACTCGTCAAAATTAAATAAAAAAGTATGTAGACACCCCATGATACTTGAGTGTTAAAGTTTCATGGGGTATGAATAAACAATAGGAATTTCTCTATTTCCCTGAATTATTGTCTACAGGAAGTGGATATCCTTTACCTTTCAACGCTGCAATTCTCACTACGATTTCTCTCTGGCCAACTACGCTTCTTGTCACTTGGCCTTTATCTTTTCGGCTTTCTTTATCAGCCGCTCGTTCTTTGGCACTATCACCTGTTGAAGCAGACTCCGGATCGTCAACCCCGGCAATTTTATTACCACGTGCATCCTGATTCATATCTTCTAAACCTTTCATTAAGCTAGTCCGCTCCTGCTCACTGAGTTTCTCTAGCTTGATATTGTATTTATCGAGCACGCGTGTCGCATTTTCGATGGTATTTGTACCACGCTCATAAACATCCCGAAAGATATGCAAACCTCCATCCTGAGCAACAATGGTTTCATATCGAAGTTCAACTAATACAGGTTGCTTTAATTTTACAGTTTCAGTCTTTGTATCCTTTTTTTCGTAATTAGCGATTTTCTCTGCTGATATCGGATTTCCTGCTACTAAGGACAAAAATTTTGCAAAATCCTGCACCTGACCGTCCGTAAGACCAACACAACCATGAGAAGCAAAAGCTCCTAATTTGGATACATCTTTTCCTCCGTGAATCAAAGAAGGCATACCAATGGGAATTTTAATGGGCCCCAGAGGATTTAGTTCACTTCCCGCAGGGACTTTCTCGCCCGGACTCACCTTACCTTTCACCCAAGGCTCATCAGAGGTGTCCATGTAGGATTAAATATGATATTGGTCGCTTTACGCACGCCCGTAGGCAAGGGAAACTCGGGATATCCAATAGCAATACTGTAGGTCTTAATCAGTTTACCCTGCTGAAATACATCCATTCGAAACGCTGGCCCGTTCACAATAATACGCGTGTCTTCAGGAATCTGATTTGGCTCAATTGGTAGCGTGTTCTCTCCATCAGCATAACGTGCAGTTATAAAATGAAAGAATTGAGCGGCCTTTTGGTTACCAAGTATCTTTACAATTTGAGTCGTCGCCTGTTTTATAGATTCTTTAAAAGATTTACTGGAAGGTTCATCCTCCTCGCTAAGTTTTTCCACAGCTGTACTCGCAGCTACCTTTAAATCATCGATCTGCCTTTGACTGAGTTGCAATTGGGATTTTAAAGAGGACTCAAAATCCTCTTCGTAGAAAAGAGCATTGAGGAGCGCAAGTGTAAAATCGGTATTCTCAGCCTGCTCCTTCATTTTGGAAACTTCTTTCCCTCCCGGCTGATTTTTAGAGTTGCGGTCCCGGCAACCCGTAACAGCAAAGCTTATCACCAATATACTCCATAAAGAGATTCGGATAACATTTTTATAATTAAATAACATAATCATATTTTTAATTTAACTTATCAACAACCTTAACAAGGAAATAGGTCGAACACGTAGAAATATATAATATAAACTTCACCACATACTATCAATTGAAAGCTATGGAAGCCAATTATCATCAAATTATAACGATATTAAGCCACTAACTCAAAGTGACCTGGGTAAGTTTTTACCATGCCGTTTCGGTCAATAAGTATGGCTGAAGCAAATGCTGATTCCAAGTTTTCGTATTGGTATTGATCTTTGGAAATTTTTGTGTATCTTTCTCTAACAGGCTTAATTGATTCATTCAAGATATCGATATAAATAACATTGATATCTTGTGATTCATTGACATTAAGCGCGAGTCTTTTTATTGGTAACGTGTTTGTCAATGGTGTTATAGAGATATCGATATAATTAAAACCTGCAAAATACGGTTCAATCTCTCCATTGATCAGCCAATCAGAACCATTTTTTTTTCCATAAAATTGTTTGAGTTCACCTTGAATGTCGCATCGAATTTCGAAATCCTGTGTATTCCATTGGTTATCTGTGTTAATCAAATAATTTACGATATAGGTATTGCTTTCGTAATTACCTACAATTTCGGAAGCTATTTTGAAACCACTATCCGTTGTGTCAACGGTGCAATGCTCCCAAGATTTGTTGATCAATCCTCTCCATAATAAAATTTTCATAGCTATATAATTTAATTTATCCCACAATAAGCTTTATTGCGATGTTCTTGAAACAATGTTACAGCGTTGATAGTTTCAATTATTTACATTTTAAAATAAAAGTTGGATTACGCTGTAGGTTATTCGTATTTTTTTAAGTCGCTAATACTTTGGATATGATTTTGTTCAGCTTGAGAACGCCGCATCATTAGAGCGTATGCGTTATTAAAACCAAGAGGTTTTAACCAAGTAATGCCAAATCGCTTCTGAAATTCACTCTTTACATAGTTGTAGGTGCCAGCAGGATCTTTGGACACATTGGATATAATTTGTTGCTCCGGTTTAAGTAATACCAAAAGCCCCGTCCCTGTATACTCCACGTAAAGGTCGACTGCATCGTGTATCAGAGCATCAAAGCAAATTTTGGTTCCGCCGAGTCCTGTCTTTGTCTCCACTTTATAATCGGTATACCCTTCAAGGAGAATTTTATAAATAGCAGACAAAATGTATTGTTCCCCAAAAATTTTAGATCCTATCCTGACGGTACCAGCCTGACCTCGGCGTGACGGTCTATAGAGTTTGTTTTGCACCAAAAAGTCCTTGGCAATATTCTCAGGCGTCTGTTTTAGGAAATCCGCCCTATAGTTAAGGCTAACCATTACCGAATCAGTAAACTTCTCTGCCAATAGATTTATTGTCTCTTCCAATTGTGGAAATTTCTTGAGCGTCGCTACCTTTACAATCGGTGCAGCAAAGTAGGGCGGAAAAATCTTTCTATCATCTTCCAAGGCTAGCAAATCATAAGCTTTGACACGACCGTCAGTCGAATATCCGCTAATAAGATCGATATCCTTTTCAAAAGCGGCTTTGTACATAATCGCATCACTAATGATAACGGGTGTTATCTGGAGGCCATAAACACTGCGAAGACCTAAGTAACCATCTTGACGTCCCATAAATTCAGCTGTAAAACCAGCTTTAATCTGCTGATCAACACTGTTTGTTCTTATATAGACTATAGCAAGAATAAGAAGGAAGCTATGCAAAATAGAGATTAGCAAAATTCTGAAATTAGTGAAAGAATTTTGTAGGAATCCAATACCTTTATCTAAAAGTATCGCAATTAAAGCAGCGGGAATAGCGCCCGCTAAGATCATATTGGAGTTATTAAGTGATATACCACCAAAGATAAATTCACCCAATCCGCCGGCGGCAACAAATGATGCTAAGGTTGCGACGCCTACATTGATTACTGCGGCTGTCCGAACCCCCGCGACAATCACCGGCATAGCCAGTGGAAGTTGAACTTTTAATAGTATTTGCCAATCGGTCATACCCACAGCTTTCGCTGATTCCAAGATACTATATCCTATGCTAATGATTCCGGTATAAGTATTTCTAATAATGGGTAAAAGTGCATAAATAAGAAGTGCAACAATAGCTGGAACCGGACCAATACCTAGGATTGGAATAAGAAACCCCAGCAACGCAATACTTGGAACAGTTTGTAAAATCCCTGCAAAACCTAAAATAATAGCAGCAAATTTTTTCTTCCTCGAAATCAATATGCCCAAAGGTACTCCAATAAGAATGGCAAATGTCAAAGATAAAAATGTTAGCTCTAAATGCTGCCACACCTGTATCAATAACTTTTGCTGCTGCTCAAGTACGAATTGCCAAAGAGTTTGCTCCGTCATGCCAATTGGTGTTTTCTATAGGTGTTGAATGCACCTATCATACTTTCATAATCTAGTATGGCATCCCCACGAGCGCTTAATACCTGTAATGCACGCCATAGGTCTGTGTTTTCAGAAAAACCATAGGTATCGATGAAATGATCCAAGGCTATAATCCCTTTTAATTCATGTAGTATCGTTACCTTACACTCCAATAGCAAGCGAGTTTCTGAAAAAAAATCAACCACAAATTCATTTGCTGGACTATACAGTAGCTCTTTAGGTGTTCCAATCTGTACAATTTTCCCCTCATCCATCAAGCAGATACGATGACCAAGTTCGAAAGCTTCGGGCACATCATGTGTAACCAATATAATTGTTTTGCTTTGGATTTCTTCCAACAATTTGAATTCTGCGTGGATGTCACTTTTGGTTATGTTATCCAGTGCCGAGAAGGGTTCATCCATCAACAATATTGGTGAATTGGCTATTAACGCCCTTGCTATACCTACGCGCTGTTGTTGGCCTCCGCTCAATTCATGTGGGTAGAGCTTTAACAGATCTTCTCCTAAATTTAATTTGCGTAGAAGCTCAACTGTACGATCCTTAATTTTATTTTTTTTCCAGTTCAGCAGTTCTGGAACCACAGCAATGTTTTTGGCTATGGTATAATGGGGGAAAAGGCCAGCATGCTGCATTACGAAACCAATTTCTCTACGCAAATCTTCCGGCCTCCTTTTGGATATATCTTTACCTCGGATAAAAATCTTACCCTTATCAGGTTCAATCAGCCTATTAATCATTTTTAAAGTAGTGGTTTTACCACAACCACTGGTACCCAAAATAACAAGAAATTCACCATCTCTCACTTCTATTGATATGTGATCAACGGCCGCCTTACCGTTAAATGATTTAGAAACTGAGTCGATCTCGACCATATTATCTGGCTAATCTAATTCCTGTGAACTGCCACTGATGTGCGGTTTGAAAAAAATTTCTGTAAGTCTTGCGGCTATGGCCTTTTGGTGTAGCTATTGAAGCGCCCCTTAACACCATTTGATTAATCATAAATTTGCCATTATATTCACCTACTGCACCCGCCTCTTTTTTAAATTTTGGATAAGGAAGATAAGCCGAACTTGTCCATTCCCAACGTTCTCCCCAACTAATGTGGTCGGCTGCGACTTCCCATTCCGCCTCTGTCGGAAGTCGCATACCTCTCCAAGACGCATACGCAGCAGCTTCATAGAAATTAATATGGCAAACCGCGGCCTCTAAGTCGATATCCGTCAATCCCTTCAGGGTATAATTCATCCACTTCCCATCAATCATATGCCAATACAAAGGCGCTTTTGCTTGATGCTTTTTAACCCAATCCCATCCTTCTGCATGCCAAAATTGAAAGTCTAAATATCCCCCAGCTTGTATGAAATCAAGAAACTGCTGATTTGTGACCAAGGTATTCTCAATTTCGAAATCATCTAGGTAGACTTTATGCCGTCCCAGTTCGTTATCAAAACAGAAACCTTGTCCCTCGAATCCAATTTCATAAATTCCAGCCTCAAATCTAACATACTCTCTGTCGTAATTCTTGCATTCGGGTGACGTAATTTCTTTGCTATAGGGAGGAAAAAGAGGATTATGCCCTAATATATATTTTATATCCGTGAGCAGCAATTCTTGGTGTTGCTGTTCGTGATTCAAACCCAAGACAAAGATACCAACAAGATTTTGTGTCAAAAATCCCCCATCCAAAAATTCGATCATATGCTTGTCAACGTATCGGCGGTAATTATAGATGTCTCCTACTGATGGCCTACTGAGATTACCTCGGTCCGTTCGAATCACACGGGAACCTATTGTTTCGTAATAGCTGTTGAAAACAAAGTTGTATTCGTCATCAAAAACTTGATAATTTGGCAAATGAGGAATCAATATAAAGGTTTCAAAAAACCATGTGGTATGCCCAAGATGCCATTTTGGAGGACTAACATCAACTATTGGCTGAACTACATAGTCCTCAATTTCCAACGGTTGGCAGATTTCTTCAGAATAGCCTCTTATAGTAAGATACCTTGCATTTAACACTTCTTTTTGTGGCACTAGGCTAAATGCTGAATTTATATTTTTCATAACCGATTATAATTACGCTACCATCCAAATGGAATCCACAAACCAACCTTTATCATCATCCAAATTTACCAGCAGTTCAAACCCAGCCAAAGAAGAAACACGTTGAATTTCTTCAAGCGAATATTTCTGTGAAATCTCCATGTCAATCAATTCATTTTCCTTAAAAAAAATCGAATCTCCTTTAATGTGTACATATTGGTTTGCTAGACTGACCAAAAAGCTTCTACAAGCTCCAGAGATAGGATCATAAGTTTGGTAATGCTGAAAATATTGTGTATCGAAGTTTGCGCCCAGCTCCCTGTTTATTCGGTTAAGTAAATTAATATTGAATGCCGAAGTGATTCCAGATTTATCATTGTATGCAGAGAGAATGGTGTGAGGATTTTTCTTTAAGTCAAAACCAATAATAAATAAATCGCCGGGACTCAATCTACGACGAATTTCAGCACAAAAAAGTTGTGCTTCTTCCATATCCATGTTACCAATGTTTCCCCCTAGAAATAAAACTACTTTTCGACGTTCGGATATTTTCATTGCCTCATTCAGCATCTCAAAATATTCGCCTTTCAAAGGAACAGTGTCTAAGTTTGGAATTTCTTTGGATAATTTTTCACACAATACTTTAAGGATATTCCCTGATATATCTATTGGCATATAAGAATAATCAATATCACTTTTACTAAGATGTCGTAATAAATGACTTGATTTAAGCGCATCACCAGCCCCCAGTTCAATGAGGTCGAAAGCAGAATGATCAGAGTTGATGAGCTCAGCTATCTGCGATGTTCTTGTGCTAAAAATCTCGAGTTCACAGTCTGTCAGATAATATTCCGGCATCTGCATAATGTCCTGAAAAAGCCGGTCGCCGATAGGATCATAAAAATATTTTGAATATAATTTCTTGGGATAAGTATTTAAACCCTCTATCACGTCCTTATGAAAATTACCTTCATAATTTTCTATCTCTCTGACGACACTATCAACTTGTAGACTCATAACTCGCTAAATTTCACTATCGTTTCTTACGGAAAGATAACATTCAAACCGAAAGAATAGTTTCGTAATTGTCTCTGCTTTTATTTTATCAAAAAAGAAACAGTAGTAAATCATAGAACTGACAATAGAATTAAACAATAATTCACTTTCTATTATTCTAAAAAATGTAAGGCCTTTTTACTATTGGAGAGTCTTTTCTTTAATAATTAATATATTTGAGGTATGAATATTGAACAGATCACACAACCTTTCCTTAAAAGATTTCCTGGCGATTTTTCCAATAGCCCTTTACCGAGAGCTACGCCAAAAGTATTATTTGCCACGACTGAAACAGCAGGATTTGAACAACCCGAACTAATTGCTTTTAATGAGGCTCTTTCGAAGGAAATAGGTCTTGGAGAATTTGAAGAAAAAGATCTTAACTTTCTTGTGGGCTCTCAACTACCCAAAAATATTCAGACGTATGCGACAGCTTACGCAGGGCACCAATTTGGTAATTGGGCCGGTCAACTCGGTGACGGAAGAGCAATTTTCGCAGGAGAAATCATCAATCTTAAGGGCAAAAAAACGGAAATCCAATGGAAAGGTACTGGTGAGACCCCATACTCAAGACGTGCAGACGGAAGGGCAGTATTAAGATCCTCTGTACGCGAGTACCTGATGAGTGAAGCTATGCATCACTTGTGTGTTCCTACAACGAGGGCATTGAGCCTTTCCTTTACCGGAGAAGATGTAATACGGGATATTATGTATAACGGAAATCCACAATACGAAAAAGGGGCGGTAGTGGTAAGAACCGCAGACACATTCCTTCGTTTTGGCCATTTTGAATTCCTATTTGCTCAAGGCGAACCCAAGTTATTACAAGATCTGCTTGATTTTACTATTGATAATTACTTCCCCACTATAGTTTCCTCTACCCCTCATAAATATAAAGATTTTTTTGAAACTGTATGTAGAACCACAGCAGACCTAATAGTAGAATGGTTGAGAGTCGGTTTTGTACATGGCGTAATGAATACAGATAACATGTCTATTTTGGGCTTAACGATCGATTATGGCCCTTTTGCAATGATGGATGAATATAATTTAAATTTCACACCAAACACTACCGATCTGCCGGGAAGGCGATATGCATTCGGTAAACAGGCACAGATCGGACAGTGGAATTTATGGAAACTAGCAAATGCCCTCCACCCCGTCATCAATGATGAAAAATTTCTTGAAAATTCGTTAAGAAATTTTGGTGTCTATTTTTCGGAGGCCAATAACAAAATGCTTTGCAGAAAATTTGGATTTAATGAACTCAGAAAAGAAGACGAGGTGTTTTTCACAAACTGGCAAAGCTTGATACAGGACCTTAAAATGGATCATACCTTATTCTTCAATCAATTAGAAAAAATAACAACGGATACTGATGTTAAAAATCATTTCAGTCCGATTACATACACTGCTCTAAATGAAGAAAAGCTCAAAAGACTAAAAGATTTCATTGACCAGTACCGATGCCGCTTGCGTTTAAATTCAATTTCAAAAGCAGAGTCACTAGAATTAATGAGAAAAACAAATCCGAAATTTATACTAAGAAACTATTTGCTTTACCAATGTATTGAAGAGATCAGTAACGGAAAGACAGGAATGTTATTAAAACTAACCCAAGCTTTAGAAAAACCATATGAAGAATTGTTTCCAGAATTTTCAGTCAAGCGTCCACCCATCTACGACAATATCGCAGGATGTTCTACACTCTCATGCAGCTCGTAACAGTAAACAAATCTGCCATTGAATTTTGATAATCTATTGATTATCAAAATTCAACACAGGTCCCCATTCCTTTAAGTTACCAAGTGTAACCTTCAAAAGCTGAGATCTAAGCCAAAACTGATGTATCCTGGCAATAGTCTGTATTCAGTGCTAGAATTGTACAAATCAGTCAGCTCAACATTTCTAAAAAACTGCGTATTAAAAATATTTTTTGCTATAATGTTAAATCTCGTCCTATGCTTTCTCATTTCATACGATAAAGTGAAATCCGAAAAATGATAGATCTTGGATTTCTGACCGATTAAACTTCCAAAGCGATAAGATTCATTTTTTATATTGCAATGAATGTTTTTCGACATGTTCCAAAATACATCCAGGAACCCTCGATTATTGTTAAGCATAATTTTACTTTCTGTTCGATAGGTAACACGCTGAAAGGTATACCCCATATAGATATTCAATTTAGAATTCCACGCGCTTCTAAACGATAATCCATAATCATAACTCGCTGTACGGATTCGACGACTGCCCACTCCTTCTACCAAGTTAGCATAATCTGCGGCATTCGTTCCCAAATCTAATCGAAAATTTCCATGTACAGCTTTCAAATAATAATTAAGATCGGCCTTAAAATAGCTGCTCTTTTTGTTTTTGAGCAACACCTGTTGAATAAGGCTGAAATTCGGATCTAAACTGCTTGATATACCCACATAGTCAAACAAAATTTGATGTCCAGCGGAGATGTTGGCAAAAAAACGATCTGTCAGACTACCATAAGTATATGTCAACGCTGCCCTTGAACTGCTTAGAGCGGCGAGATTATCCATTCCACGGATAAAATTGCGTACGCCCGTGGTATAGTAATGGGGAACCAGTTGAGTGCTTGTGACATTCTGTTGCTGAAAATAAAAGTCTGCTTCCAATCGTCCTTTTGCATGAAGCCTCCATTTACCCGACAATCCAGGAGAAAGCAATACGTTGTTTTTATTTTTTGATTTTCTAAAATCTATTAATATGTTCTGTAACATACCTACCTGCAAACGCGGCGTTAATTCCCATTTACCTCGTTTAAAAGTATATTTGGTAACAATATTCGTCTGAAAAACGTTAAAATCCATTGCATTAGAAAATCCCGAAGGAGAGCATTCTGAATCACCTAAACCTGCTGGATTAGACTGTAATTTCAATTCCGAGTTGAGCTGCTGCTGTTGGTAAGCTATATTGAAGGCCAGTTCAAAAAAGTCGCCATTTCTTTTACGGCTTACATAATGAGTGGTTGCACCTATGTACATTAAATTATTCTCAATGTACTGTTGCACCCCATCGATGTCTTCAACTCCAAAAAGGTCTTCATAATAAAATTGATTAATATTATAATCTATTGGCGCCTGCTGCTTAATCCAGCGTAATGAGCTAACCAATACGTCACGGCTAGAAAATTTGCGGCTATAATTTATATTTTGATTAGTGACATATCCTTTGCTTTTGGTCCGTTCATCACTTTGGACACCATTGAATACTAATGTACCGATATCATTTTTCCCAAGGGAACCAAGCGAACCTGTATAGGTCAATATCGCATCCTTATTGGGCTCAAATTGAAGCTCCACTTTCGTGAAGTAATTATCAATTTTGCTCGTAAACTGGTGATCTTCGGTATTGGTAAATTGATTATTCTGCACACGATAGTTTTGCACCGTATTTCGATAAAATGTCTTTTTGGTAGAATTTGCAAAGCCGAGCCATTTAATCTTTAACTGCGCAGTTGGATTTAAAATGGTATTTAACGACAGTAACTTATCATTATTGAAATTGGTCCGCTTGTAATCAAATCCAGGAAGATTTGGAGTATTGTCTATCAAGGTAGGTGTCGTTATTCCCATACCGATCTGGCCCGGTTCATCAGGCGATCCAGATTGAACCAGGTAATTAATACTGCTGACGGCATCAAATCCATTGTTATTGGCGGCTCCCAATAGATAATACTTGTTCTTTTTTCCGAAGTTCATCAAATTGGCATTAGCCTGATAATATTTGGGACCAATTGGGACTATCTGAGCATCTAAAGACGCCATCCACTGCGCCCTACTATCCTCTTCCAATTCCAAATTTAGCGCAATCTTGTCCGAATTTTCAATACCTTTAAGTTGTTTGTTATGAGAATATCGCTGCAATATCTGAATTTTTTTTAGGGGCCTAACAGACATACTCTGCGTTAGCAAACGGTAGCCTTTTTCAAAAAAATCGTCTCCCTCAACCATTACTTTTTGCACTTCCTTATCTCCTATTTTGATGCTTCCGTCGGTCCCGACCTGAATACCCGGAATCTTCTTAAGTAGATCCTCTACGGTTCGTTCGTCCCCCTGCAAAAAGGATTTGACCGCGAGCTCGATGGTATCTTTGCCTAGACGGTAAGGGCGTTTGGAATGGACTATTACTTCTTGCAATCGCTCCACACCTCCAGCCGATAGTTGGACATTGACCAACGTATCTGCTTGCACCGCCATGATAGGAAGCGAGACGGGCTTAAAGCTGAGTGCAGTGAACAGTAAAGAGAATGATCCACTCTGCACCGTTTGCAAACGATATTTTCCTTGCCCGTCACTGAACGTATATGCCAACATTTTGTTGTCGCCATCACCCCGTAGTTCAATACGGACTCCCCCCACAGCTTTTCCGGCAGCCCTGATCGTACCATGGATAGCGACCTGAGCATGGGCTGCTATAGCAAATAGTAAAATACTGAATAAGGTTGCTATCTGCTTATTGATGTTCCCATTCATACACTTGTTCTACACTGCCTCTAACTTTTTGCTTCTCTACGCTAACACCCCCCATCATTGGCATTTTACTGTATAGCATACGCATATGCTCTTCATTAAATTGGTCTTCTTTCTTGACAAACTCTTCAAGACTCAATTTACTTAAGGAATGTATATACTTATCATCAATTGGAATACTTCCATTATAAGGGTAGTTGACCTCCTTGAGATACCAGTAGTTCGGATTAGCACTTTCATTATATAGCATAACAATAAGTCCAGGTAGACCGCCAAACTTCGATGGCCCTACAGGTACGGGAATAGCATTTGTATAATAAGCTACGAGGGTCGTTCCCCGATAAGATGCTGTTGCCTTGTGGCATACATAGTTACCCAAAGTATCAACATCGCTATACGCTGTGTTCCATACTAATACCGGAAATTTGTCAGTCACCAAATAATTGACCCCTTGAATGGAGCGGGTTTCCAACTGTTGGTTAGCATTATTTTGATGCATTACGACCCTATTAAACCTCTTGCCAGAACCAATTGTGATAGAAAATGAAGGTGCTACTTCATCGTCCACATCATTATCAAGTACTTGCATCTGCTGCGGGGTTGAATCCCGAACAGCGATCTTCACCATTCCATCATAATAAACATTTTCCTTAAAAGTAGCCATTGCTGATGGTATGTATTCATAAACGGCGTGAAGCCGCTGCGCAAACGAGAACCTGGAAAGGAATAGAACGAAAAAAAATATATAATATTTTTGCATGATAATTTGTATTTTAAGTAACGTGCCTAAGCACCGCTTTTATTTTCGTAAAAAATTGAATAAAATGTTGTTTGACTTCAAACAAGTCGTGCATTACTAAAAGAAGATCGCTCAACCCCTAGTTGAAGAAAAGTCATTTGTGAAGTCTGTGCCAAACAAATGAAAATTACAAATACTGTAAACGCTAACTTTAAAAATTGTAACGTGAGGATACCGCATTCGCTTTCGTGGTTTCCTATGTAACATCAACCGTATTTTTGGCGATATGATCACTAGATATTTTCAAATTTGAATTTCCTTCGACTACGATTGCAAATGTCCTAGCCGATCTAGCAAATTTTAACATGACAAAAGCCAGCTTACTTATCATTAATTTTTTCATTGTTTTTAATTTTATTTGTTAAACCATATTATGCTTTCGTGGCATAATCTTGAATATGACTATAAAAATAAAGACACAATCGATGATTGAAATGATGATTAAATATCTGTACCCGATCACTTAGAATTCGTAGCTGATCAGTTACTATTCGATCTAGGCAATATCCCCACCCTAATTATAAGTGTGAAAGCTATTTCAACGGATTCGGTCGTCAGCTCAACAAGTAGGTGAAACGACTCTCAAAAAAGCAAAAAAAGAATATCAGCCGTTAATGGGAAATCGTAGAAATATGAACTCGGAAAAAATAAAAAGATCGTTTAATTGGTCAACGTAAAATTGCGCGCGCATACCTGGAGGTAATCAGGTTTATGAAGCTCGTTCTAATAACTCTACTGCGTCAATATACCTAGGCAAAGTAAAACCAGTTCGCAGTATACTTGATATAAGATATAAAGGGCATATCCAATCCTATCTATTCGGGCTGGATAATTACATAATGTATAAATTTAAATTCGGTTTTTATGGTCGTACGAATCCGATTGATCGCCTCAGTAATATCTTCAGTATTCAAGTGATCCTTAAAATCGATAATAAGCATTAATATAACATCCTCGGGAGACTGGTAAGTAGATAAAATGTTTTTGGTTTTTATCACACAAACGTCTTGTTCCACCAGACTGGCAATTTCATTTCTTGTTTCAGAAGCAATGCCTTCGCCCATGAGTAAGCTCCTGCTTTCCCTAGCAAGGATAAAGGAAACGAAAACCAATAGTAAACCGACAATTATAGATGCCAATCCGTCCAATTCAGGAATCTGCAGTGCATGACTTAAGGCCATCAGAATCATGACGGTAATAAGACCCGCCACCGCTGCTCCATCCTCAAAAACGACAAGAAAACTTGAAGGGTCTTTACTTTTGATCATAGCTTTCCACCAGCCCATGCCATTCCGGGTCTTATTAAATTCTTTCATCGCAATGATAAAGGAAGTCCCCTCAAAAATAAGTGAAAGGATTAAAACAACGTATCCGCCCTACCAAGTACATATTTTCTGAGCGATGTATAATGCGGAGCTTTGCTAAATGAGCAAAGAAGAAAAAAGAATACAGATGTTTGCCCTGATAGCAGACTGGCAACAAAGCGGTATAAGC
>Ga0308159_1000317_pt1 | contig 133036 bp, 106 predicted proteins | sample PhyCR1_FD_201040 | JGI IMG/M metagenome (GOLD analysis project Ga0308159, IMG submission 201040) | Phyllosphere microbial communities from UC Gill Tract Community Farm, Albany, California, United States - DLSLC.R1 | ecosystem: Host-associated > Plants > Phyllosphere > Unclassified | place...
TATAAAGCACCAGCTCTACTAATTTCTCTTTAAATTCTTCTTCGAATTCAAATCTTGATAAGGCTTGTTCATTCATGTTTCCTTTACGTTTTTAAACAAAACTGTAAAGCTATAGCCGTATAAGACCGTTGGCGACGTTTCAAACAACAATAGTAAAAAAATTAGTAATGTCCTTCAAAAAGTAGGCATGTCAAAATTGTAACCATTTCGAACAAACATTCTATCAAGTGATGTTATAATTTCACAAAATACTTTAAATCGAATTCTTCGTTTTAAACAGTTCATACTCTTGAAGCGACTAAGATCCTCTTATGTATCAATTAATTATTATAGTTGTCTTTGCATTTATTCTTTTTCTGAAAAATGAGTAAAATACAGATTTTAAAAAGTATATTTTTAATTTAATGAATAAATAATTATTTTCTCTTGTATTTGATAATTAACGTTATATGTTAATTATTTTTATGCTGTTTAAGTAATAATTCTAAGTGTGTTTAATTAAGTTTTTCGAATAAAAAACACATATTTATTGCAAATATGAAAATCTTGTTTATCTTTGTTTTAACAAAATTTTAACATTTACCGTTTAGTTTTGTAAACACTAACTGTATTAGCCCGCGAGGCTCATCACTTTTGAATAACAGATATTAAAGCTCCTTTGGTGCCTTTATCGTATTTAGTTAGATAAACTACTTATTTTAAACATACATAAACATATGAAACACAAACTACTCAGTTTTTTCGTGGGGAGTATGATCCTGTCGTCTGTTGCCTTTGCGCAAGAGAAAAAAATCAGCGGTCGTGTAACCGGAGCTGACGGCAAACCGTTGGTGGGCGTCACAATTGCTGTCCAGGGATCGAATATTGCCACTCAGACAGATGCAAATGGAAAATATTCATTATCAGTGCCTGTGGGTAAAATAATTGTTTTCAGATCTGTTGGCCACACTGACAAAACAATTATTGTTAAAGAAGGACAATCCTTTTTTAATGTTGCGCTAGAGAATCAAAATACAGCATTGGATGAGGTGGTAGTCGTCGCTTATGGTACTGCGAAAAAAGAGTCAGTAACAGGATCGGTAACATCAGTCTCTGCTAAGGATATTGAAAAAAGACCTGTTACCAATGCTTTTGCAGCATTAGAGGGATCTGCCGCGGGTATTCAATTAAATAACACCTCGGGTATGCCCGGCGATGAACCAAGTATTCGAATTCGTGGATTTTCATCGCTGAATGGATCTAATGATCCATTATATGTGGTTGATGGCGTGCCTTTTGGTGGTAATATCTCAGATATAAACCCAAATGATGTTGAGAGTATTTCTGTACTAAAAGATGCCTCTTCTTCCGCATTGTACGGAAGTAGGGCTAGTAACGGAGTTATTATTATTACAACCAAGAAAGGAAAAGCGGGGCGTTCACAAGTTAATATTACTACAGATCAAGGATTCTATTCGAGAGGTATTGCTGAGTATGATCGTGTAAATGATCGCCAGTTTATGGAAGCAATGTGGACAGGGTACAGAAACAATTTGCTGACAACTAATGCTAAAACTTACCCGACTGTTGAGCTAGCAAACACTGAAGCTTCAAAGTCACTCGTTAGTAACTATCTGAAGTTAAATATTTATGATAAGGAGGATGACAAACTATTTGATGCAAATGGAAAATTGGTTTCTGATGCACAGATAAAAAGCGGTTACCGTGATGATTTGGATTGGTTTAGCGAAGTGGATCGCGTCGGACATCGCCAAAACTACAATATCGATGGTACTACTGCGACTGATAAGGCCAAAGTGTTTTACTCGACAGGATACTTAAACGAGAAAGGATACATTAAAAATTCTGGACTAAAGAGGTTTACTGGTAGATTAAATGCGGAATTGCAAGCCAAAGATTGGTTCAAATATGGATTCAACCTAGCTGGATCGCATCAAATTTCAGATAGAATAAGTGGTTCGACAGATGACGCTGGTTCTTTTGCAAATCCTTTTAATTACGCACGCTCCATTGCACCAATCTATCCAATTCACTTGCATAATGAAGATGGTAGCTATAAACCAGATCTTTTAGGAAACCGACAGTATGATAACGGCGAGTCGACGAGATTGCAATATGTTGGCCGCCATACAATTTGGGAAAATGAATTGAATAGCGATCAGACGATTCGAAATACCATGAACGGGAGAGCATTTTTGGAATTCAAATTCCTAAAAGATTTTACGTTTACGATAAATGGTGATCTGAATGTGCGTAACTCAGAGCGACGCACATATAATAATGCTATTATTGGTGATGGTGTTGGGCAGGGGCGTGCTGCGAGACGTATTTATCGATACAAAAATTATACTGCCCAGCAGTTGTTAACATGGAATAAGGATTTTGGCGCGCATCACATCGATGTATTGGCAGGACATGAAAATTTCTATGATAACATGAGTTATCTATATGGTTATAAAACGGACGAGATTTTCGCGGGAAAAACAGATATGATTAATTTTACGAAGATCACTTCTTTGTATGATTATCAAGAGGATTATCGTGTTGAAAGTTACTTATCACGTGCCCGATATAATTATGATGGTAAATATTTTGCGGAAGCATCGTTTAGAAGAGATGGGTCTTCAAGATTCAGTCCTGAAAACCGCTGGGGTAATTTTTGGTCTTTAGGAGGTAGCTGGATTGTGTCTAAGGAGAATTTTTTCAAGGATGCTCTAAATACCGTGAATAATCTAAAGGTGAGAGCTTCTTATGGTGAAGTGGGAAATGATGAAAGCGCTAAAAAATATGCGCATCTTTCTCTCTATACGCTCGATCAAAATGCGAATGCGGGAGCCGTTTACAAAAGCCAGATTCCTTCTCCTGACCTAATTTGGGAGACATCAAGCTCATTTTCTGCGGCAATAGAGGCACGATTGTTTAAACGTGCCAACTTAAGTATCGAGTATTTCAATAAACAGTCGAAAAATCTAATCTTCGACCTTAATTTACCGCTATCTGCTGGACCTAACTCCACGACTACAGCTGTATCAACAGTAACTAAAAATATTGGTTCGATGGCAAATCGTGGTATTGAATTAACTTTCGATGTTGATGTATTGAAAGGTGATGGATGGAGATGGAATGTTGGAGCAAATGCGACTTGGTTAACGAACAAGATTTTAAGTTTGCCAGAAGAGAATAGAGAAAACGGTGTCATCACTGGAAACTTCAAGTGGGTTGAAGGCGGGGGACGTTATGATTTTTGGATGTTTAAATTTGCAGGGGTAGACCAAATGACTGGTCGTTCACTATACTTAGCCGATACTGAGCGTTTTAATGTTAACGGATCTGCGCCTGGTAAAGCCGAGATACCTACAGCTGAACTTATTGAAATCAATGGTAAATACTATGTTACTAATGCTTCTAGCTATGGACGGAGAGATTGGTCCGGATCAGTTATTCCAAAAATGAATGGTAGCTTCAATACGAATTTCGAGTATAAAAACTTTAGTTTTTCGGCCTTGTTTACTTACGCGATCGGCGGAAAAGTTTATGATTCATCTTACGCTGGTTTAATGAGCATGTCAGGTACTCCTGTAGCATTACATAGCGATATTATGAATTCCTGGTCTGGTGTTCCCGATGGTATGACATCAACATCCGTAAATAGATTGGATCCCAATGGAATTCCTGCAATCAATTTTTCGCAAAGTAATATGAATAATTACACAAGCGATCGTTTTCTGACCGATGGATCATACCTCGTAGTAAAAAATATATCGTTGGGTTACCGTTTGCCAAAACAGCTCATCAATAGAATAGATCTATCATCGGTTACCGTCGTAGCAGGAATAGAAAATTTGGCAACAATGACAAAACGTAAGGGTATGAATCCGCAACAGCAATGGAATGGTATCAGTACAAACGCTTGGGTAACTCCGCGCACAGTGTCTTTTGGTGTAAAAGTTGGATTATAAGAATTTAAACAATGAAAAAAATTAATTATATAAAGTTATTAGTACTAGGTATTGTATCGCTTTCTTCCTGTAAAAAAGACTATTTAGATACGCGGCCTACGGATTCGGTTGAACATTCTGAAGTTTTCGCAACAACAAAAAGTGCTAAAGTTGCAGTCAACGGTCTGGCGAAGATGATGACACAACAATATCTGAGTAGTCAGGGATTCAATGGTGAGGGAACAATCAAAATGTACTATGGTAATTACCCTGGCAACAATTTTTTTGTTAATCTTAGCGGATGGGCTGATATCATTAATGCGAATTACAATCAAAACCTTACTAGTATTTATTTATACTACCCGTGGTATTATTACTATAAACTTATTGTAAATGCAAATGAGATCATATTAAATATCGATGCAGCAGAAGGTCCAGATTCGGAAAAGCAATTTATCAAAGCCCAGGCGCTAACTTTTAGGGCATATAGCTTCATGATGTTGGCTCAAATCTATGGAAATCGTTGGAGCGACTCTAATAATGGTCAAACGGGAGGTTTAGTGTTAAGAACGGATGTTTCTACTGGTGATATGCCGTTGTCAACGTTGGGACAGACCTATGATTTAATCTATAAGGATCTGAATGAAGCAATAGGCTTATATGAAAAGGCTGGATTAAATCGCGAATCGGGAAAAAACTTTCAGGTAAACAAAGATGTTGCATATGCTGTTTTTGCTAGAGCAGCCTTAAATAAGGAAGATTATGCTAGTGCAGAAAAGTATGCTGTTCTGGCCCGTGCAAATTATAAGCTGATGACTAATGCTGAATACAAAAGTGGATTTTACGATCCTAATGGTGAGTGGATTTGGAGCAGTTATGGTGCCGCAGATGAAACCTTGTTCTTTTATTCGTTCCAATCATATATAGCTTATAACTCTAGCGCTAGTGCAGCAAGAACAACTCCAAAATGTATTAGTCGGGAATTGTTTAACGAGATTCCGAAAACAGATATTAGAAGAGATCTGTTTCTTGATCCTAAAAACGATGCATATACAACTGCAACGGGTATTGCCGGTGCAGCGATGAAAGCCAGAGCTTTTCAAACATTCCCAGATTTGCAATCGACAGCAGTTCCGTATGCTTATATGAATTTCAAATTTAAAGCCAAAGACTTACCAGGAGTGGGAAATCTCAATCATTTTAGAGCTGCTGAGATGTATCTAATAGAAGCTGAAGCAAAATATTTTCAAAATAAACCAGCTTCCGAGATTCAATCAACTTTGAACGCTTTAAATGCTACATCTGGCAGAGATGCTAATTACAGCTGTACAAAAACCGGTGCTGCATTATTAAAGGAAATTAAACTGTATCGTGCGATTGAACTTTGGGGTGAAGGATTTGACTGGTTTGATATGAAGCGATGGGGAGATCCTATTGTTCGCAATGCGTTTGCAAATGGTGGTAATTTCTTGACATCATTGGCGGTTACCATCAATCCTCAAGATAAAAACAAATGGACGTGGTCTATTCCACTTCGCGAAAGTGATTACAATAAGGGATTAGAATAATTTTAGCTGCTAATCATTACGATAAAATGGCCGATACAACTTGTATCGGCCATTTTATTTTGAAGATAGTACGTATGACGTGGAAAATATTCAGTCCCATGACTTTTATAACTAGCCGTTTATTACCAAATCATTAATTTTATGTATATAAATTAATAGACTAACAATTTATTAATATTAACTTAATATTGGGAATCTATTTTTACGCCATTGAAATGATGATCATGTAGAAGAAGGAAAAGCGATTCTCCTTATATAGCATCTCAATCGAAAAAGAAAATTTATTCGAAATCTCATGAAAAAAGTAGTTTTACTCTTAGCACTGATAGGCCCTGTCGTAGCGATTGCGCAAAATAATAATGCGCCTTCCAGCTATGACCCACATGATATCAAAATTACGGGATACCTTCAGACACAGTTTCAAAAGGCGCAGTCCCCCGGAATAACTTCTTTTTCGGGAGGTGATTTTTCAAAGAATTCGGACAATAGATTTATGATACGCAGGGGGCGTCTTAAAATTGACCGTGTAGACACTTACTCCAGTATTGTATTCCAGTTGGATGCAACCCAGGATGGAGTACAGCTAATGGATGCATTTATCCAGTTCCGACACCCTAGCCAGAAAGGCTTGAGTTTGACTGCTGGTCTTTTTAATAGACCATTTGGATACTCCATCGTATATTCTTCAGGATATCGGGATTTCCCTGAGAGAGCACGGGTATTTCAAACGTTGATGCCTCGAGAACGTGATCTAGGGGGGATGGTTAGCTACCATCCGGGAGGTAAAGCTAAATTTCTAAACCTCGATTTAGCATTGGTTAATGGCAGCGGCCATTCCGCTAAAGATTATGATTCAAAAAAAGATCTGATCGGTAATCTAGCTTTTAAATTCGATAGTCTTGCGGATAAAAAAGTCCATCTCGGATTCGGTGGTTCGTTCTATAAGGGATCTGTCCGTAACGATACCAAAACCTACTACACTGCTAATAATAATGGGTATAGTGCACATACCAGCGAAGAAAATGAGGGCAAAGCCATCGGTAGAAATTATTATGGCGCAAACTTACAGATCGAGCTTGATAACAGCTTTGGTAAGTCTAGTTTTAAAACAGAATATGTTGCTGGAGATCAGCCCGGCGTTGCGGGTGGTGTAGATATCAAAGGTCCTTATGCCAGTAGAAGTTTTACAACACAACCGACAACCGACCTTTATCAACGTAAATTCAACGGTTACTATCTTTGGTTAACACAGGAAATCGGTCGTACCGGATTTACTGCAATGGTTGCATACGATGTATATGACCCAAATACCAAAGCAAGTGGTTCGACGATTGGCATGGCCGGTAATTTTACGGCTGATGGTGATGTCAAGTTTAGTACACTTGGCTACGGGCTCGCTTATCAATTTAGCAATAGACTTAAGTTTACGGTCTATAATGAACATGTCACCAATGAAGCGACAAGTTTGCCGAACTTTTCAGCAGATCTTAAAGATGATGTATTTACGGCTAGAATGCAATACCGTTGGTAAGCTGAAATGGATCCGAACTTGTGGTTGGATAAAAATTAGTCACCATTTTCTCTTTTGAAGATTCGGCAAATTCATCGGATTGAGCTTATGCCTGTCTGTAACCGAGCTGCTGTACTTTATGTAGCCATTTGTCCCGCTGAATTGAATCGGAAGTTTTGATAATGCCTATGTAGGTGACCTTAACGGGTGATATTCCACAAAATTGCAGTGTCGATTTTTTTAGTTGATTAACGCTGGGACTACCGTATATCAGCGTGTAATACCAACTCGGCTGATCAAGTGTCGTAATGATTCGAGCGGATTTACCTTTTAATAATTTGTCCCAAAAAAGGGAGTTTTCACGGTATTGAAAAGCCATCCCAGGTAAAAAGAGTCGATCAATAAAGCCTTTCATCAAGGCAGGGAGCCCACCCCACCAAACGGGATGTACCCAGACCAGATGATCGGCCCATAGGATGTCTTCCCAGGCAAGCTGTAGGTCTTGTTCAAGTTCAGTCCGTTTGCGATAACCAAATTGAAGATTTGGATTGAACTCTAGGTCGATGATACGGATCGTTCGTACTACAGCTCCAGACGCTTCTGCACTTTTTTGATAAGCATTTGCAATGGCAAAATTGAAAGACTCCCGATTTGGGTGTCCATTGACAATAAGTATTTTTTTGTTCATGACCTTGTATTATATCTCAAAAATAGTCATACGAATACTGTTGTTAAAGGACAAATGTCTAAAAAGAGATTTGATTGCGAATGCGACTTAAATGACGTTGTGTTATGCCTAAGTAGGAAGCAACATAATTTAGAGGAAGCTGTTGGATAAACTCTGGATAGTCTTTAATTAAATTAGCATAACGTTGTGACGCAGTCTCTTTTTGTAATTGAAAAACACGTTTTTCGAGCTCAAGATATTGCTCTTCAGCAATCATTTTAAGGTACGTTGTCCATTTTAGGTTGTTTGTGGCAAGTTTGTTAATGATATTTTTTTTGATCACCCATAGTTCAACAGGCGTAATCGCCTGCATGTTCTCTATACTTGGTCCGCCCGTAATGAAGGAGGAGTAGGCCGCTATCCAAGTATTCGGAAAGCGGAAACAATAAGTAATATCCTCTTTATTGACGCTACTATAAAAGGAGCGGAAAATCCCTGACTGTATTAATGCAACCTCATGACAGCGCTGATTTTCTTTGATGAAAAAGTCGTTTTTATTCAACTTTCTGTATTCGAAAAGTTCGACAATTTGATTGATCTCTTCTTCCTCAAAGAGACCAATAGAGCGGAAATATGTTGCTATCATGGATTTCAAACTTAGCGAAATTACTGTCTTTATGCAAAATAGATTCAGTTTTGTTGCGAAACCTAGCTATTAAATATTCATTCCACTATATTAAAGATTCATTCCACCAGACACTTCAATACGTTGTCCATTGATCCATTTTGCCTCTTCGGTACACAGAAACGCAACCACACCACCAATATCGTCAGGTACACCGGCACGTCCCAATGCTGTAACCGCTGCAATTTGTGCATTAGTTTCCTTATTGTCCCGCACACGGCCGCCTCCGAAGTCGGTTTCAATAGCACCAGGGGCAACAACATTTGCTGCAATACCACGATGACCAAGTTCTTTAGCAAGATATCTAGTCAGCACCTCGATAGCTCCTTTCATAGCGCCATATGCAGATGCTCCTGGAGACGCAAAACGTGCAAGGCCTGAGGAGATGTTTATAATACGTCCGCCGTCGTTCAAATAAGGTAATGCTTTTTGCGTGAGGAAAAATACACCCTTATAGTGTATATTATAAGCTGTATCAAACTGTTCTTCGGTCGTCTCCATGAAAGGAGCATATAATGCAGTTCCCGCATTGTTGATCAAAAAATCGAAGTTGTGTTGTCCTGTTTCTTCCTTTAAATACTGTTTAATTTGTTCAATAAAAGTATCAAACGATCGTATACAACCAGCATCAAATTGAAAAGCAGTAGCTTTTCGTCCCAAAGATTGGAGTTGTGAAACGACCTTATCAGCTTCTTCCCGATTACTGTTGTAGGTTAATATGACATCAATACCCTTTTTCGCAAGATGAATTGCCATGTTTTTACCGAGGCCCCGACTACCTCCGGTCAACAGCGCTATTTTATTTGTTGCCATCTGTGATTTGTTTGTAAGATTTAATAACACAAAAATTCTTAGTGGAAAGGATCATTCGCTTTATAAATGCTGTATCCTTGTAAGATTCAAATTATAACGTTTATTGCCTGAAATTGTTTTTCAATTTCAGGTGGTCGTTCCAGAGGCAATGATTCTCATTTCAATGTAAATTACAATATTATATTTTGCGCAATATAATTTCTTGATGTACATTTGTATGGTCAAATTAAAACAAATTAAAATATGAAAACGTTATATAACATCGGTGCGACAGCAAAAGGCGGACGAAACGGTCAGGTAAAAAGTGAAAATGGCGTATTGGACTTAGCTGTTCGTATGCCTAAAGGTCTTGGCGGCGCCAATGACGATTATGCTAATCCCGAAATGCTTTTCGCAGCAGGGTATGCAGCATGCTTTGATAGTGCGTTGAATTTGGTGATCAGATCAGAAAAGGTTAAAACAGGAGAGACATCTGTAACTGCTCATGTCAGTATAGGACAACTGGAGAATGGTGGTTTTGGTCTCGCCGCTGAACTACATGCAAATATTCCTGGTGTGAGCGTTGAAGTTGCACGAGAATTGATTGAAAAGGCACATCAAGTCTGTCCTTATTCAAATGCAACAAGAGGTAATATAGAAGTTAAATTGACAGTATCAACTAACGAATAATAGATGAACAATTTGGCCAATGTGCTTACAGCACTTGTACTTTTAGAACATGTGTACATTGTATGGATGGAAATGTTTGCTTGGGAAACGGCTGGAAAACGCAGTTTCGGAAAAGCCCTTCCGGCTGAGCTCTTCAAACCTACTAAGGGGCTTGCTGCAAATCAAGGCTTGTATAATGGTTTTTTAGTTGCAGGCTTGGCCTGGTCGTTCTTTATCACTGATCCGGTATGGAGTGAACATGTAAGGCTGTTTTTTCTGGGATGTGTTCTTGTGGCAGGAATTTTTGGTGGAATTACATCGAGCAAAAAGATATTCATTGTACAGGGGTTGCCAGCATTGTTGGCTTTATTAGCTGTTATTCTATCCAAATAAATATATAATTATATGTCATTAATAGAAGATTTAAAATGGCGTCATGCTGTAAAAGCGTATGACCCGGAAAGAAAAGTTAGTCAGGAAGATATAGACAAGATTGTAGAAGCTGCTCGTTTAGCCCCTACGTCTTCAGGCCTACAGCCATTTAAAGTGCTGGTCGTCGAGAACCAGGCATTAAAAGAGGAGTTGGCTAAGGGAGCATTAAATCCGGAGTGTATGCGTGAATGTTCGCACGTGCTGATTTTCGCTGCATGGGATCGTTATACAGCTGAGCGTATCGATCAGGTTTATGATTATACAACAGATGAACGCGATCTACCGCGCGGGCGCTTTGGTTCGTATACCGATAAGCTAAAGTCGATTTATCTAAATGAAGCTGCCGAAAGAAATTTTGCGCATACAGCAAGACAGACTTATATCGCTTTAGGTTTGGCGTTAGCCCAAGCGGCTGAACTTCGCGTCGATTCTACTCCTGCGGAAGGCTTTGATAATCATATGGTGGATGAAGTATTGGAACTGGAAAAGCTCGGTTTAAAAAGTGTATCATTAATGTATGTCGGTGTAGCAGACTCCTCCCGAGATTGGATCTCAACGATGAAAAAAGTTAGAGTATCCATAGAGGATTTTGTCGTTGAATATAAATAAATGGGCACTGCTTGCTCAATCACTTGAAAACTCGATATCTTTGTGAGATGGACGATTTATTAAAATTAGATAAACAGCTTTGCTTTTCAGTTTACGTGCTGCATAGGGAAATTATGCAGCAGTATCGAGCTATTCTTGAAGAGATCGACTTGACCTACCCACAATATATCACCCTGATGGCATTATGGGAAAATGATGAGCAAACGGTAAATCAATTAGGAAGTAAGCTATTTTTAGATAATGGAACACTTACACCACTGTTGAAACGTCTCGAGGCCAAAGCCTTGCTCACCCGGACACGAAGCAAATCTGATGAGCGGGTGGTAAAAATCAAACTAACGAAGCAAGGATTGCTGCTGAAAGAAAAAGCGAGTTGTATTCCTATGCAGATTTTTCAAACGTTAAATCTTGAGTATGATGATATGGTCCAGCTCAAGTCATTAGCTGATAAAATCGTAAATAATTCGGGTAAACGCTAGAAGTTTTCCATATTGAAATAGCAAGGGACTGGACATGGTTTGACTGTGCCCAGTCCCTTTGCTATTTTTAGTATGACCACATATTTCTCTTTATCTTTTTACAAGAACTGAATTTTATTAAAAATTGAACAGGAGAAGGTGATTTTTCTATTGTTTTTATTTGAATTTGTCAGTCACTTTTCTGTCGGCTGTGAGGAGCGAAGACAAGAGAAAGAAGTTGTACTACATAGTCTTTAGCCAGCGTGATAGCGCCGTTTGGAACTTAATCTTTTCGACAACCGCCTTCATGTAAAATTATGGTTTTATAGATCCGGAGGTAAGGTCGATTCTGGATATGTACGCCTAATTATCCAAAAGGATGCGGTGGTTGGTGATTATTAGGACTCAAAGTTTATTTTGGCTGGGTATTTAGCTTAAATGGCTATAAACCTGCTGTATGCCTACAAGATATTTTTCAGTTTAATATATTGCAGCAACATAATAGTTTTTCCATCTTTGATTTCTCCTGTATCAATCATATGTAAAGCATCCTGAATTTTAATTTCAAGGATCTCTATATGCTCTTCTTCTTCCTCCAGTCCCCCTCCATCGCTAACTTTCATGTTGGTTGTATACTCTGCTATAAAAAAATGCAATATCTCCGTTACTGACCCGGGGGACATGTAGGCCTCAAATATTTTTTGTGCTTCCTTGATTTGGTAGCCCGTTTCCTCTTCTGTCTCTCTACGGATGCAATCTTGGGGCGAATCTTGATCAAGCAAACCTGCGCATGCTTCTATCAGCATACCCGATTCGTTGCCGTTTATGTAAGTTGGGATTCGAAATTGTCTAGTCAATATAACGGTATGGGAACTGATGTTATAGAGCAGAATAACCGCGCCATTACCACGGTCATAAGCTTCCCTGCTTTGTTGCTGTACTGTACCGTCTAGTTTGCTGTATTGATAGGTTACTTTTTTCAGCGTGTACCAATTATCTGATAATATCTCGGTTTTTATAATTTCAATATCTTTTATTGCCATTTTTACTGTGTTAAGGTCAAACAGTAAAAATAAGGATTGCAATCCAAATGAAGCAGGGAAAACTAAAAGATGCTTCGATATCTTTCGCTAGTTTCCATGGCGCTATCCGATGGACTTTATTTGATGCCATTTTCCAGTACCTGTCTGCTGGAAAGCTCGTATCTCTTTCTTACTGCTGCTAATACTTTTTTATAATATTTAGTCTTATCGGCTTCGTCAATTACAATAATCTCGACATCATTTGCCTGAAGTAACTGCATCTTATCCTTGGAAAGCGAATACCATTTTTTTGTTGTATAATAAAATAATTGATTTTTAATAAAGCTACTCCGTTTATAATACTTATTACGTGCACGATACGTTAATAGCCACCAAAGATCGATTTCCACAAGATCTAGAGAAAGACCAAAGATGTGGATATCTTGCGTAAAAAATAGATCAATCCACGATTGTAGCTTGGTTCCTTTTTTCTGATTCAACCTTTTTATCAAAGAATCTTTGTAGACAGTTTCTGAACTGTAATTTGTTCCATTAACGACATAATCCCTCATTTTTTGTAATTGACCACAATAATGCTCATATCCGAGATTAATAGACGCGGGGTTTAGACAGTCGCCATGAATATGCCAATAGGTTTTATGTTCACTTTCATGCCTACGAAAGACACTGTAGGTTGTTTCGCGGATTAAACCAGTATTAGGTGTGCTGGTACCTTCTAAACTAAAATCATAATTTGTGGTTATGATGTGTTTGATTGGTATCTCCCGAATTAACTGGTGTATTTCGTTTTGCTTGATCTGCGAAACACAATCCGAGATGTAACTTTTAAGTTCCCTCTCGTTGATGTGTTGTTTTTTGATAGCGCCAAGGAATATTTCCTCATACAACATGGGGAAGGGCTTGAGGCCATTTTCTAACGAACTGACCTTATATTTCTCTTTAATATTATTTAATAAATCGCTCCAGCTGATCCCGGGTGAGATATTGTTGATGTCGTTCCCAACTAGTAAAGTAAACTTATTCATCATCATATAAATCAAGCGTCATCCATTTATAAATTAAAGACGATGCCTAATAATCGTATAATTTGTTATTTGATAACCTGTAGCATTCAGGTTAATCCAATACTAAAATAATAAATTAAATCCTGAAGGAATATAGTGTGCGTGTTTTTTAGTGCGGATCTTGTTGGCTCTTAATCTGGGGATCTTGACATGTTTATATGCATTAAATGCATCAATATTGTCTGCTGGTGCTTTTAATTGAACTTTCTTGCATAATGCTTTCACCGAGAGTCATGCTTTAATTAGCACGATATAGGTTATGTAATATTAACCGAATGTAATTAGCGGGCACTGGTGTTATTCTGCTTATGATTATCAAAAAAGGCTAGGCGAACCAACTTCCTAGCCTTCACGGTATAACTCATCCTATGCTATAACAAACAAATAACAAAGGAGAAAAGGAAATGTTTGATGGCCAGATTACACTTCGGTATGAAACTTTAACGATGTGATCGTTTTTAGAACGCACCATTTATTGTTGCGGTGTTTTTCCAAAATAGTCGGTAAGTGCAACGTACCGACTACATCAATCTGTTATTCCGTGTTTTAATAGCTGACTGCCTTTAAATTTGTATTGTATAGAAAGCTAGAAATACTTTCATTGATCACATGTGATTCGATGCTTATGAAAGCTCGGAGTAATCTAAATACAAAAATAAAAGAACTAATTAATAAGGATAAAAGCTATGGAAATTAAAGAAAACAAGCTGTTAGGTGTTTCATATAGAGATACACCCAATAAAGGTGGTATTATCGAACCTGTTTATATCATCATGCATTATGATGGTGCGTCCAACTCGACTAGTGCAATAGAGTGGATGACAGATTCGCGAAGTAAAGTATCTGCCCATCTTCATATAAGTCGTACTGGTGTTGTAACCCAATTGGCCCCGTTTAATGTCAGATGCTGGCATGCAGGTTTCAGTGCATGGGCGGGACTGAAGGGGTTGAATACCTATAGTATAGGTATAGAGTTACAGAATAAAGGTCAGGAAATCTATACCGAAAAGCAGATCAGTATTGCGCTTGAAGTGTGCCGGGCAATTATCAGTGAATATCCGATTCGGGATATTTTGGGGCATTCAGATATCGCGCCAGGAAGAAAAGAGGATCCAGGGAGACAATTTCCCTGGGAGAGATTTAAATCGTTAATAAAAGAGGATTGGAATGGACTTACTTGAAATTTTGGAAAAATTGATTATCCCCGTGGCTACTGCGGTTGGAGGGTATCTAGTCGGAAAACCCAAAGAGCAAGCCCAAGTGGAGGCAACAAATGTTGAAAATGCTGGAAAAGTGATCGAAAAATGGGAAGGATATTCGAATAGGTTAGCGCAGGATATTGAGCAACTGCGGGCAATCATTGAAGATCTTAATGAAGCGCTACGTTTAGCAAATGATGAACGTATGGCGTGCACAAGGACGTTAGCCGATTTGCAACTCAAGTATGATGACCTTATGAAACTTTATAATAAGTTACAAATGGAATTAAAGCAGGTCAAAAATGCACAACATAGTACACAAAATGAATAAGTTGTTTGAATCTACATCCCAAGAATAGTCCTTGAGTATTGTTTCTCGAGGACTATCTATATGGTTTATAAGAAGTGGACGAATTTTGTCAATAAGGTTAACATGTACGTGAAATAAATCAATAGTCTTTATTGAAACGTGCATCAATAAGGTAATAATTGGCAACCTGCTTGATCTCCATTTTGAAGTCCCGGTAAAGATCAAATTGGTTGCATGCGCAGATGATGGATTTCTGTAAGATGTCATTATTTATTTTCAAATACGGCCCTAATTCTTTATAAATGGTGCTTTTAACTTTGGTTTTTAGATTAGTTAACTTTTCAGGTTGAAAAATGCGTAAAACAACCGCTATAGCTTTGTAACGATGTTGAATATCTTTATAATTGATATATTCTCCCATGATTTGTTGCTTTGGTATACCTACGAATTTACAATAACAGTCTATCACTTTGCTGATTTTAGAAAGATCAGGTTCATAAATCTTATCAATGGATTTTAGTATTTCGGGATGATTTTCTTTTAAGAAACTCATCATAAATGAATAATATAATGTGTTCATGCGTTGTGAGCCATTTTTTACCTGTTAAACGTAGTGTTGCTTCTGTTCTTAAAACATTGTTTTGTTCGCGCGATTCTTTAACATCTATATATTCGCCGCTTTTAATTGTTTTGTTAAACAAAGTTAAACTAAATTGTTAATCTTTTAATATTTTTTTTGATAAATCTTTATGTTATTGAAAAATAATAAACTTATTTGTTTAACATTAAATTACTGATAATCAGTTGTTTTTATTTTTTTTAATTGGTCTGTTTGTTTAGGTTTTATAAGTTGTGTAACTTTGTGTCAGAATGTTATGTTTTTGTGTAACATTTCTTAAGTACAGTATCAACTATGGAGACTTATTCAAATAACAATTTTGAAGTTTTACGCTTGGAAATGCGTGTCACAAACCGTGAATTTGCGTCGTTATTAGGTGTACGCGAACAGGTATACTCGCGTATAAAAAAGGGTGAGTATCCGATTGGGCTTACGATGAAAACACGAATCCAGAAGGCTTTTCCTCATATTCAATATGATTGGCTTTTATATGGAAAGGGGGAAAGGCTAGCGACTGTTGCTCCAATTCTGTCTGACACTGTGGCGATGGTCAGTATGGGAAATGGAAAATCAATAGGGTACTTTTCCGAAGATGTTAAGTTTATTGATGAAAACAAGAACAATATATTTTTTGAAGTTTCCCCTGGAAGATATTTGATGCAGACAAAACTTGTTACTGAAAAAGCGAAAGCCGGTTATTTATCTGGCTTTTCCGATCCGGAATATATGGACGACTTACCTGCTCATTTTATTACAGTCAATGAGTTTCATAAAGGAGCTTATCGTTCTTTTCAAGTTAGTGGTGATAGTATGACCGATGGTACGGATGCAAGTGTATTGGATGGCGATATTGTTACGGGGCGTTTGATAAAGCCAGAGTTATGGCAATCCAAATTTCATACACATAAATATCGTTATTGGGTAATAGTGCATAAGTTTGAGGGGGTTATCATAAAAGAGATCGCTCATCATGATGTAAACAACGGAATTCTTACGCTTAGATCACTTAACACGGATAAAAAAAGATATCCTGATTTTGATGTAAGTCTGGATGACGTTGATCAAATTTTCAATGTTGTAGATATTAGCCGCTCTTTATAAGCGCAAGAGTTTTTTTATTTGTTTTCTGGATTTTAAGATGTATAGGCATTTTGTATTTCATTGCTAAAAAATATAGAAATTAAAGCTAATTGTATTAGTTTTAATTTCTATATTTGATTTTAAATTGAACGTTTACGGTCATGTTGCTGTGTGCTATTTTGGCGCTTCTAGTATATATTGTGCATCGGGATAGATCGTTAGCATAGCAAGGATATAGGTTGCTCATTATTCAAGCCTGTCCGTAGCGTTCAATTCAAATAGAAGACCGCTTTTAAGTTCAGGTTGCTTATGTTTTCGATTGATAAAATGAGTTCATCTTTTGAATTATAGCGGCTATCATTTTTATTTTTTGACAAAACTTACGTCGGTTATTTTATAATTAAAGTTGTCTTTCTCTCGCTCATTTTCTGGCTTCTCTAATTCGCTGTAACGTACTGTACCTTTCATTTTAAATGTTGTATGTGAATCTAGATTGATTTTCTCTCCATTGTCGTCAAATACATAGAAGTTTTTTAGCGTATAATTTTTTTGGTCTGCAGGGATATCAAATAATACACTATTCTTTTCTGTTCCTACAGGTAAAATCACATTGAATGCTGTAAATTTTTCTGAACTGAAAGCATGAGATTTAACAACAAAATTCATTTCCATTGTTTTCGATTTGCCAGAAGAAAAGGTGAAAGATGGTGCATCAAATTCTCCAACTAACTCAATGGTCTTGTCTTGGTTGTCGTAGTTGGATTCAATAGCTTTTACCGTATCGACAGAGTCCCCATTACAAGATGTGAACAGTGTTAAACTACAAGATGTTAACAATAATGCTGAAAATAAATGTTTTGTTTTCATGATAAAAATCTATTAATTGAATACATTTTATTGGTTCGCTTAGCCGTATTGAATAAAACTATACATATTTGATGTAGTAAAGGCTGATGATTCAAGATCGTCAACTCCACTCATTATAGCTTGAGCTTTCATTCAGTGGGCTCCTCTTTATTATTATTTTTCATAAAAGTAATGCGTGTATAAATAGATTTTACTGTATGATTTAAATTCGTAAGGAATGAATTTAAATTCGCATCCACAGAAATTTTTTTCGTTTGGAACTGAAGGTAAGTGTACAAATCGATTGAAGGTTATCGTTGCAGATCGTCAATAGGATTTTTGGTTTAGTTCCCTGTTGGCAATTATGATTTTGAGTTTAAGATGTTACATTGTTTAATAACATTTGATTTAAATGCTAGATTGCTTTTTCATTGCTGCGTTCTGACTTGAATTGCCAGTTTAGTTTGTTGTCTCTCTATATATTTAGACTGTGGCCGACGTTTGAAAGAGTATTCAGCAGTTCTCTGGCTGCGGCACTTCCGGCGCGGTTTGCTCCAATAGTGGATGCTGATGGACCATAACCCACGAGGTGAATTCTGGGGTCTTTGGCTACCATGGTAGCGAGTCTGCCTGTCATTTGGACTCCGCCTTGGGCTTCTTTTGGCAGAACGGCATCAAGGTGACTTAATGAGCTTTTGAAGCCCGTATTCCAAAGAATAACATCTGCTTTTTGCTCTATTCCGCTGTCCCATTTGATTCCATTTTCTGTTATTTCCTTAAACATAGGAAAACGTTTAAGGACACCACGCTGTTCCATCTTATGGATTTCGCTGGTATAGGGAAGGCCTGTCACAGCTACTACAGACAAAGGCGGAAGTCCTTGCCTTACACGGTCTTCCACCATCGCAACAGCATGATGACCTGCCATATCATCAAAGGGGCCTTCTCTAAACAAAGGTGGTCGACGTGTAACCCAGGTCGTTGTCGTTATTTGGGAAATTTGGTCGAGTAATTGAATGGCAGAAATGCCGCCCCCAACAACAATCACATGTTTTCCACTAAAATAGGCTGCAGTTTTAAAATCCTTTGTATGAAGTTGTTCTCCCTGAAATAAAGCTGCACCGGGATAGTCCGGAATGTATGGGTTTTCCCATGTACCTGTAGCGTTTATAATGCCTAGAGCTGAGAAATGCTCGTTTTTTGTATCGATGTGAAAACGATTCTGGTGTGCATAGACTTTTTCTACTTTGACTGGCCGATAGACCTGAAGCTCAAATTTCTTTTCATAAAGCTCAAAATAATGGGGAACTGCGGTGTTTGCTTGGACCTCCGTGTCGTTTGTAGATAGCGTTTCTTCAAACGACATACCAGGTAAATCGTGTATTTTATTAACAGTACTTAGGGTGAGCGAATCCCAACGGAATTGCCAGGCTCCACCAGGGCCAGGGGCTTCATCTAAGATAATAAAGTCTCTCCCGATCGTAAGTCCCATTCTTTTTAAATGATATGCAGCGGAAAGCCCAGCTTGCCCCGCGCCTATTACAGCAATTTTTGTTTTGTACCGAATATTCTTTATCATGAGTTCAGAAGAATTAACGCCAGCCGAGTTCGGGCGCGACATGTTTCAAAATAGCCGAAAGGATATGAATATTATAGTCAACTCCTAACGTATTTGGAATGGTTAAGAGTAATGTGTCGGCTTCTTGGATGGCTTCATCTTGCGCTAGTTCTTTTATAAGTTGATCTGGTTCGGCCGCATAGCTCTTTCCAAAGATCGCCCGCTTGTCTGATTCGATCATTCCTATCTTATCTTTTTTGTCCGCCGCCTGCCCGAAATAGTAGCGATCCAAATCGTTGACCAACGCAAAAATGGATCTGCTAACAGATACCCGGGGCTCGCCGGCGTGTCCAGCTTCCTTCCAAGCCTCTCTGTATAAGCGTATCTGTTCGGCCTGCTGAATATGAAAAGGCTTGCCATTTTCATCATATTTCAAGGTAGAGCTTTGAAGGTGCATTTTATTTTGCGCAGCCCATATGGCCGTTGAATTGGACGCTGCTCCCCACCAGACACGATCCCTTAAGCCATCTGAATAGGGTTCAAGCCTGAGTAGGCCCGGTGGGTTTGGAAACATTGGATAAGGATTTGGCTCAGCAAAACCAATACCGTTAAGCTTTTCCAAAAACGCCAAAGCTTTCTGCCTTCCCATATCTGCGTCGGTTTGATCTTCGCCTAGATTGTAACCAAAATAGCGCCAGCCATCAATTACTTGCTCTGGGGAACCTCTGCTGATTCCCAGCTGCAATCTGCCTCCGGCAATTAAATCTGCAGCGCCGGCATCTTCCACCATATAAAGAGGGTTTTCATAGCGCATGTCGATTACACCAGTACCGATTTCAATTTTAGAGGTTTTGGCTCCAATGGCCGCGAGTAAAGGAAACGGGGATGCCAGCTGATTTGCAAAATGATGTACGCGAAAATAAGCTCCATCTATGCCTATTTCCTCTGCCGCTACAGCTAAGTCTATCGATTGCAGCAAGGTGTCACTTGCTGTCTGCGTAGTATATGCGGGATGTTTGGACCAGTGTCCAAACGATAAAAAACCTATCTTTTTCATAAAACACAATGGAATATGATGTCTATCAAATTTAACAAATGTTGTGGTTATTTGTGTAATGTGTATTGTCCGGGCGGTGTCAATAATATATCGTTTTTATCGAATTGTCAAATGAGCTATATACTAAAAATAGTAATTTTGTATATTATTCGATTGTATTGTTTTTAAGCGAAATGTATCCAATATGGTAGCAAATAGAATACTTGTTTTCTTCTTTATCTTTATTTATTATTCAACTTGTTTTGCACAAAAAACGACGCTATTATCGATCGGTAAGTCAGAAATATTGCATTCAAAGGTTTTGAGTGAAGATCGAACGATCAATATCTATCTTCCTGATAATTATAATCTAAATGATTCTGTCCGATATCCGATTGTATATGTGCTCGATGGTGGTATAGATGAAGATTTTTTTCATATCTCCGGGATTGTACGTTTCGTGACGCAACCTTGGATCGATAGATTTCCTCAAAGTATTGTTGTTGGAATAGGAGGAAATAAAAGAAGGAGAGATTTTACCTTCCCTGTCGAAAATACTGATTTTATAGAGCGGGAGGGTTTTCAGAAAGCGAGCTTTTCTTCGTACGGCGGTTCTGAAAAATATATAGCATTCTTAAAAAATGAATTGATACCTTACCTCACTCGTAATTATCGTACGAATGGAAAGCAGATGTTAATAGGGGAGTCACTGGCAGGACTTTTTTCTACAGAAATTTTATTAAAGCACCCCGAACTATTTGATGATTATATTATTATAAGCCCAAGTTTATGGTGGGGAGAGGAAGTTTTATTGAAAAAATCAAAAAAGCTTTTGCAACATAATTTGAAAAAAAATGTAAGGGTTTACCTTGGCGTGCCGAACAAAGAAGAGGACATTAGCATGTATAATGAGGCTCTAGCATTATCTGACGTACTGAGGAGCGAAGAAAAGATTGATTTTGTATTTGATTATATGCCCGATGAATTGCATTCTACAGTAATACATCAAGCTGTCTACAATGCTTTTAAGAAGTTGTATCCAAAGACCTACTATTCCAAGTAGCAGATAAACTATATTAATTATCTTCATTTTTTATTAGGTCTCTTCGATCAAACCATTCATCCTTTAAAATTGACATCAATAGCTTATCGTGAAATTGGTTATCCCTAAAGCAGGCTTTGCGCATCCTCCCCTCCGGTTTAAATCCAGCGTTTTCATACGCTTTAATCGCCGCATAATTTGGCTCGGATACGGTAAGCATAATTCTATTGAGCCCTAATTTTTCAAAACCAATAGCGAGAAGTAATTGGGTAACTTGAGACCCTATCCCTTTAGCCCATTGTTGACGATCTCCTATGAAGATAAAATATTCTCCTGATCTGTTTAGCTTTGAAATATTACAAATGCCAGCATATCCAATCAATTTATTGGTATCGTTTAAGAAAATTCCACGATTAAAATTTTTTAGATCATTGACAACAGTTAAAAACCAAGCGTCGACCTGCTCCTTTGAGTGCATGGATTGGAAAATAGAAAGTGAATATTTTATCGAAATGTCATCATTGATCCATTCATAAAATGGTGAGACGTCTTCCAGGGTAAGGGGTTTTAAGTTAATCATTATATTGGGTTTTACAGTATATGAAGGACTATGTTTCAGTTGCATAATGTCGCTATTTCGCTGCAAGCATAATATAATCATAGTTCAAAGAATTAAGCCTATCTCTTTGAAAATTTATCTAAAAAACTGCTGTATTACCTATATTTTAAAGCGGTAATAACAGGGGCTGTCCAAACTGGTCAGCCCCATTATTATAGTGTATTATTTTTTGTCCCACCATACTTTAGATAAGAAAGAATCTCCATTCGTCATTCTGGCTGCCGCTTCCTTTACATGTGTTGCGTTCAACTCAGCCTCTTCACTGGAGTATATTGCCCTGCGTGGTATCTGTCCGTTGGTTGAACCTGGATTAGGGCCAGGGGTTAAGCTGGGGTATCCGGTACGTCGCCATTCCGCGAAAGCTTCCATGTTCCTGCCAAAAAGGTGAATCCATTTTTGCGTCGCTATTTTTTCCATTTTCTGTTCGTCTGTCAAACCACTTAAATTGATCACAGATTCGTATGCTAAAGGAATAGACGAAATATTATATGGCGGTAAAGCCAGCGCAGCTTTGACACCTTCTGTAAAAAATGCTTGTGCATTTGCACTTGTAGCTCCCCAGCCCAGCAGCGCAGCTTCAGCTTTGTAAAAGCATATATCCGAATAGGTAAAGGCATAGCTTGGAATCGGAGCAAAGGTGAGACTGAACCATGTTGATTTATTGGCCGTGGAATAGTTGGCACGAATCAACTGTGACAACTGATTGTCCGTTAAAGCAACGCCAATACCTTGATATGTTGCTGTACCATTGAATTGGACAGGCTCGGCAAGCAGTGAAAGCCTAGGGTCCTTATATTCTTTCAGTTTATCGACTAACGTATTGGCAAGATAACGCAGATCCGCACTCCCTGTTGTCATTTGACGTAGAATAGGATTTTGATTTTCAGCTTGAGCATCGTTGTAGGTAGGAACTGCGGCATTATCACTATTGCTGGTGAATAGACCTACAGGAGACGACATTGCTTCGCTAACTGTTTTTTGCGCCAAAGACGGGTTGGCATACCGCATACGCATACCGACTTTGAGTTTGAGCGAATTGCCGAATTTTTTCCATTTTTCAATACTGCCTTTGTAAAAGAAATCTGAAGATCCGTAAGACTGGTCTCCTGTTGTAAGCTTAGCGATAGCTGCATCGATTTTTTGGACCAATGCTGGATAGATCTCTTCTTGTTTGTCAAATTTGGGCGTGCGATTGATTTCCTTATTGGATTGTGTGATCTCGGAGTAAGGGATGTCCCCAAACAAGTCAGTAAGGCGCTGATAGAGATATGCCTCGTAAAGTTCGGCGATAGCCAACTTACTTCTTCCTGCTGCATTGTCTTCCTTGCCGCTCAATTCCTGTTTGATCTGAACGATGTTGCGGAGCAAGGTGTAGTGCTGCGACCAGATCAGATTTTCGGGTCCTTCAAAATATCGAGAAACAGGCACTACCGGACCTCCAGCCCAATGTTGGATCCAAGAGCCAAACTTGTTGTTGGGTAGTTCCCCAGATTCCTGAAAAGTACCATCACGTAGGATACGTGCTATGAGTAAAGATGGATCTACAGTGGTAACAGATGTGGGAGGCGTATTGATTCGTTCGAAATCTTTGGTACAGGCTCCTAGTCCTGCCACAGAAATAAGTCCGAAGATGAATGTATTTTTAAATAGTTTCTTTTTCATAATAAAGGGTTTACAGACCAACTGTGAGGTTAATACCGAATGTGCGCATCATAGGAAGTGAAGTTGATTCAATACCGATGGAGCTATTGTTAACATTGAAGGCAGAGGCTTCTGGTGAAAATCCATCAGTTTTCCGTTGAAAATAAAATAGGTTTCGGCCATAGACGCCTAATTTTAGGGAATTAACAAGTTTATGTGGCATCAGCTTTTTAGGGAAAGAATAAGAAAGACTGATCTCGCGCATGGCGACATAGCTCATATCATTGATCATTTCTTCAGAGACCATGACTTCTTTATCACTGGCTACCATGTTCCAGTAATCTTGTGCGGCAACTTGCTTACTGTTTTGGGTTCCGGTACTTGTCCAGTTTCCTGCCCCATCTTTTTGGCCGAGCATCCCTGCCGCAACGTAAGTTCCATCTCGTCCTTCTAGGGTCTTCGTTGAAGTCCCATAGATAATCTGTTCGCGGTTCGACTGGGAGAAGATCACACCGCCCTGACGGATATCGACAAGCGCGTAGAGGTTGAAACCTTTATATTTAACTGTATTGGCAAAACCTCCCAACCAATCGGGTTGTGCATTTCCAAGATCGGTTTCTACACGTCCAGCTGTGCGTACGGGGAGCCCAGTGGTAGGGTCAATCAACCTATTTCCCTGATCATCTTTGATCCACGCAAACTGTGTCCCAATCAGCTGGCCAAATGGTTTTCCGACCTCCGCAACTACGTTTATCCCGCGATCTGTAGCGAGTAAAAAGCTTTCTACGCCCGGGTAAAGTGATTCTACTTTATTCCGGTTGCGGTTATAGTTAAACGTTGTATTCCACTCAAATCCAGATTCGCTTTTTACCGGTGTTGCTCCCAACACAAATTCAATACCTCGGTTGCTAATTTCCCCTGCGTTGATTCTGTTTTTCACATAGAGACTAGAAGGAGCAATGGGCACATCCAGAATCTGATTCTTTGTTTTGGCCTGATAGTAGGTGAAGGAGAACGAAAGTCTGTTTTTCAGAAATCGCAGATCTGCTCCAGCTTCGATTGATGTAGTCAATTCGTTTTTCAGATTTGGATCCGGTATGATTTCTGTATACGAAGCCATTGGTACACCGCCGTGGGTGTATTGGTTGAGACTATATGCTCCTGTCAATTGATAGGGGTTTCCTGAACTTCCTGCCTGTGCCCATGAAGCTCTGATTTTGGCGAAAGACAGTGCGTCAGATTGCCATTTGAAGGCATCCGATAAGACTAAACTGGAACTTACACTCGGGTAGAAAAACGAATTGTTTTCCTTTGACAGGGTCGAAGACCAGTCGTTACGGGCAGAGAAATCAACAAACCAATAGTCTTTGTAACTGAATTGACCCGATAGATAAGCCGAATTAATCTTGGACTGGATCAAGTCAAATATGTAACTGTTTGTGGTGGTGTTGTTGATGACAAAGAGGTTGGGTACAATAAACTGATTCCCTGAATTTCCTGTCATACGTAAATATCTATTTTGGTGACTGGCACCTAAGTTGGCACTGAGTTTAATATCGTCGGTCAACTTAAAGTTGGAACTTGCTAGGATATCAAAATTGTCTTCGCGGGCTCTGATGACCTCTTCTCGAATATCTCCCTTTCTGTTTAAGCTTTGGTAGGTATTGATTGGACGGTAGCGAAACCGTTGATCAGTATAGAAATCGGTACCTCCAGTCGCTGTTACCTTTAGCCAAGGGGCAAAGTCGTAACTCAGACGGAGCAAGCCAATAATGCGATCGCGGCGATCTTCATTGTGATTTTCATGAATGGTCCAGAACGGATTTGCTGTGGAGCTATTGGTGGCATATGTTTTTTCCAATCCTTCCGTCAATCCCGAAAATCCGAGTTGTCTACTGATCTCCTGTGCTGTCCATTTATACTGTGCCAGGATGTCGTTGCCTAGGCTTCGCGGCTGGCTGATGAATAGGTAAGCCGGGTTGTCTGCTGCATCAGCCAATGTAGGCCGGTTCTGTCCCTTTTGGGCGATATAGTTCGCCTTGATGTCGATATGAAATTTGTCGGTTATCTTGGCTTGGGTGCGCAGACCAAAATTGTTTCTTTTGAGCGTATTTGTAGGAATGTATCCTTTCACATCGGTATTAGCGAACGAGAAGCGATAGTTGACTTTGTCTGTTCCGCCGTCGATACTAAGGTTGTTGGTAAACTGTTTCTCCGTTTGAAAAAAAGATGAGTAGGTATCTGGCTTTGGTGTTAACTGTAAGATGTTGCCATAAGCGTCTTCATAAGTCTGGCCTTCCATCTTCGCTCCCCAGCTTGCTCGCGTTGTACGATCACGTCCGGCGCTCATTTTAGGTATACCACTGTAACCATTTTTCAGCGCTTCACTCATGGAGACAATGGTGCCGTCATCTTTTCTAAAATGTGTAAATGTACCGTTCAGTCCCTGGCCGTAGACATTTTGAAAATCAGGTAAAACTAACCCATTACCTAATGAAAAATCTGTCCCATAGTTAAATCGGGTTTTTCCGGCTTTACCCGATTTGGTTGTGATCAAAATAACACCATTACTTCCTCTTTGTCCATAAAGTGCGGCCGCATTTGGGCCTTTCAATACCGACATCGTTTCGATATCTTCGGGATTAATGTTTCCAATTCCGTCACCATAATCTGTTCCCCCTGACTGATTTGGAGACGAAATATTTTGGTTGTCTATCGGTACTCCATCCACCACATACAGGGGCTGGCTATTACCGATAAGGGAGTTGTTACCCCGGATCACGACCTTGGACGAACCCCCGGCACCGGATGCGGCGCGGCTCACCTGTACGCCGGCAACCTTACCTGATAGGGCATTGGCGACATTGGTTTCTTTACCCTGCGTTAGCTCGTCGCCTTTGAGTTCAGCGACTGTATAACCCAGTGCTTTTTTTTCGCGTTTGATACCAAGTGCGGTGACGACAACTTCCTGTAGATTTTGCGCGCTCGATTCCAAACTGATATTGATCGCTAGTTTGTCCCTGTCCGTAATGGTGTAATCCACCAGTTCTTTGCTCTCAAAACCAATGGAAGATACGCTGATTTGGTAGCCCTGTCCAGCGGGAATCTGGTCGAGCGAAAAGGTTCCATCAGGCCTGCTGCTTGTGGTTTTTTTCATTCCGCTTGTCGCATTACGTATGGTAACCGTCGCCGAGGGGATGGGCTTTCCTGTTTCATCTTTGATTACTCCATTAATGGTCGCATTTTGTTGGGCGTCAGCAAGAAAATAGCTTGTTGACAAAAGCCCCATGAGGCCTAGACGAAATGCCCAGTTTACGTCGGCTCTAATGTTGGATCTCAACAGTAGCATAGTCAGGATACTATGCTTGGAAGGTAAATAATTGTGCATAATTTGTGGGTTAATTGAGTGAATTTTATTCGGTTTGTACGTGAATGGTTATGCTATGAAGTGCTTGGATATCAGCTAGCATGTTGAGGTATGCGGATGCCGTATTTTTATACGTTCCACTATAGTATTTATCTTGTATATCTTTAGGTTCAAAGTTTAGTTTAACCGCATAATTATGACTGATGATATGAAGTACATCGTGCAAAGAGAGGTTTTTAAAGATCAGTTGTCCACTTGTTTTTAGATATGATCCCCTTTTGCTGGATTGAGAAGCATTGATTCGGGTTTCGGCAACGATCTGTTGCTGCTTGCGGTCAATGCTGATTTCTTCATTGGGTAAAAACTGCAGGTTTAAGGGTTTTTTATTTCCGGAACTTGTATTGCTTTTGACTTCAATACGGCCTTCATAGAGTTTTATTTTTGTAATCGCGCTAACATCTTCTTCCACACTGAAAACAGTGCCAAGCGCGGTTGTTGTCAAATCTGCCGTATGAACGCGAAATGGCTTTGCCTTATTTTTTGCTACGGTAAATTTGGCTTTACCTATCAATAGGATGTCGCGTGAAGTAGTGCCCGCGAAATTGGAACTAAATTTCACTTCAGAATTGGGGAATAGTTCGATCTTAGATCCATCTGGAACTTCAATGTGTTGAACAGTATTACCTGAATTGATATAATACAAATTGTCGGGCTGCTCCTGCGGAGATGCTTCAATTTTTTTGGAACTAAGATAGGTGGTATGAGGTTTCGGAGGATCTATCTGGGTAAATCCTATCCAAGCTCCGATTCCAACGAAGATAATAATGGCAGCATATTTTAACCAGTTGAAACGATACTTGGCTTTTTGCGCTACTTGTTTGAAAATATGCGCTTTTATTTCTTTTTGGTTTTTAAAATCCGAATCCACCTCATATTCTTGCCATTCCGTCTCCGGCATAAGATCCTCCCAATAAAACTCGTTATTAGCTAGCGCGTTTTCTATGGCCGAAATTTCTTCCGCATTGGCTTTACCGCTTAGGTAATTGTCGATCAATTCTTTTGTAATCTTCATCTAATAAGATTACGATCCAAAATGAGTTATCCCCCAAAAGAAGCTAAAAAATAATTTGCATCAGCATGCTGAACAATAAAGCCTTCCGAATGGTTTTTAGGGCTAGCGTTAGTTGATTTTCTACGGTTTTCGTCGATATGGCCATTTTTTCTGCAATTTCCTTATGCGAAAGATTGGAAAATCTACTTAACATAAAAATCTCCTTGCGTTTCTTTGGTAATTTATCGACAATTTCATGGAGGGTTGATGTAAGTTGTTTGGCATAAAAATCATCCTGGGGGCTATGGCGTAAGACAAATGTCTGATCGTGATCCAGAAGTTTCTTTCGGTTATATTCTGCCTTGACCAGATCGATCACCACTGTTCGGGTGATACAGAAAATTTGGGATTCTATGGTGGCATCGATATTTTTGTCACTCATATTTTTCCAGAGTTTGATAAATACACGCTGTACAGTTTCTTCGGCCAGATAAGATGATTTGGTTTTATGAAGTGCATATTGATAAACTTTGGAACTCCATAAGTCAAAGTAATCTTCAAATCTTCGGACATTAATCGTATAACTGATTTCCATAGTGTAGGCTTGGGATAAATGAATTTAGCGATAAAGGGCTTTCGCTCCAAGTTTTTTCGACAATATTTTGCCTACGTTCTTATGCTTCAGAACTGAAAACTGATTATACCCTAAAAGTCACAAAATCCCATCTCATAGAATCAGTTATTAAGATATTATGCCAGCTAAAATCGTCTTTGTAGTTGGTATAAATACCCTAATAAGGTATTTATACCTCTTCTTAGGAATTTGATACGGATGTTTATGAAGTGAAATTGGACTGGCATAAAGTTTGAATTTTACCCCGCTATAATAAAATAGAATATTTACATTAACACATTTGACGTATGAAAAAATTAATTCAAACACTGGGACTAGGTATGCTTATTTTTACGGTATTAGTAGGTTTTACGGCATGTAGCAAAGATGATGATCCGGCAGACAATGATCTTTTTATTGGAAAATACGAAGGTACAATCTCTTTTGATGATTTAAACAACAATGATAATGATGTTGCAGCGGCGGAAGGGACAGTTACGGTAACAAAAGCTGGCGATACCTATAATTTTGCTTTCGGAAATGGTATTCCTAATCTTAATGGAGTAGATTTTGAGAGAAAGGATAATGTCTTAATCAATATTGGTTCGGCAGGTACAGGAGTTATTCGTATTGATGCTGGAAAATTAACAATTGGCTACACAAAAGACGGAAAGGCTTGGACCGCTAATTGTAACCGAAAATAATAATACTAGGATAAAAAGTGCTGGTATAACGATTACGACTTTAAAAATAAATTTTTAAAACGATTATTTGATTAATACTGTTCTATTAATAACTAATGAAAGGAGAATAATTATGAGTGATTTAACATGGAAAGGCCGTTGGAATGAGATCAAAGGCAAGGTAAAACAACAATATGCAGACCTTACAGATGATGATCTGATGTACGCCGAAGGCAAAGAAGACGAGTTAGTCGGTAAACTTCAAAAGAAGACCGGAAAAACACAAGACGAGGTTAATACTTGGTTAAATGACTTGTAGAGTTAATATTGTGTAATAGTAAAATTCCCCACAGGTATCAAACCTGTTGGGGAATTTTTTTTCAAAGTGCTCATTAGAAAAGGTAGATGCTTATCTGTTTTTTAGCTTTTGAATTTGAAATTTACTGAGCGTATTATTGTCCTTAATGGTCTTTAATTCAGTTTTTTAACTGTCATTTTTTATTGAAGTTGAAACGTCTAGCGATGCTGAATCCCCAGCGGAATTGTCCCTTAGCCCAAGAGCTATTTGTTTCGCTGATAAACTGAGATTCTTGAATTGCCGTCGCATTTGTGAAATTTAGATGGAATATATGTCCACCAGTATCCATTTCAATACCTATCCCTAAGGCATTATAATAACGCTGCCCACTTAAATCTTCACGGTATTTTTTATTTGATGATTTTCGGAAAGGTATTGTATAGTCCGCCACTAATGCGACCCGATTGCTGACTTTCGCCCGTCCACCAATTCCAAGTGCAAACAAATCATTTTGATCATTATGTGCGGTATAGTTGCGGTGAAGATAGGAAGGTACCAAAACGAGCGATAGATTTGAACTGAATTTTCGAGCAATAATGAGTTGCGTTACATAACTTAATCGGTCACTGAAGGTATCAAAGCTTGCAGCCGAAGCTTTATCAGTACTTGCCTCCATTGCAGATAGGGTAGTGCTTGCAAAAAGAGCTACGGAAATAGGGACACTATTATCTACTGTTTGGTCGATAAATCGGTATTTCACATTGCCCTCAAAGAGTTGTCTAACTTCTGTCGCACCCTTCGCGCGGGCAATTCCGATATTTAGATTATCTAAGAGGCCATAATCAAATCCTATACGGATGTCTGTAGAATTATCCAGACCAAAGAAATTTTTCCCACCGCCTGCACTGCCCGCGATATCACCAAAACGGTGATCTACTCGAAAGTCCATTTCATTTCGATGAATAGTCTCTGTTGTTTTAAGATTGATCAGGTTGCCGGATTTAAAGGTTGCTGTGACTTTTTCATTTTTCGGTGTATCGATATGAATCAATTTCTCAAGGTCTTCCTGGGCATATGATGTTGCAGAAGTTAAGCACAAGAGTATAAGTAGCGTTTTTTTCATTTGAAATGCATTCGAATTTTTAGGGTTTGTAGGTCGCATCAATATTTATTTTGACGACTTCAGCAATCTTTTTTCCAACGATCGATGGAATTGTTATTTTGTGATCTGCAAGTCTTACTTGAAAATTTGAAATAGCCCTTATCGTTCCATTTTTTACGATACACTCGACCTTTGTGCTGTAGGATTTGGTAACTCCATGAACCTGAAGTGTTCCTGTTATGTTGAGCGTATAATTACCGTCTTTTGTTAATTTGTCCGCATTTTCGACTTTGCCTTTAAATTCTGATAGGGGAAATTTGTCACTTTCCATGTAGTTTTCATTGAAATGCTCCTGCATCAGCTTTTTCTCAAATTGAAAAGATATATTTTTTACTCTAAAAATGATGTCTCCGGTTTGAAGGTTTATAGCCGAAGCTCCTAATGTACTTTTAGCTTCAATATTCTCTAAAGGCGCGCTACTAAAAAAGGTAATGCTGTTTTCTTTTGAAACAAGGTAGGTCTTTTGTTGAGCAAATGTCCCCACGCTGATAAGCATCATGAAGAGCACCATGTAAATGTTAATTTTTTTCATATTGATATCATTAATTTTCAGGTGAATTTCTCTTTATCCATGCGTCGAGCAGTTCTATTTCTTTTGAAGTTAGCGCCCCGCCTATCGGCATGGATTTGGTGACCAGTACAGCGTTATTAATTCTTGCAATGTTGTCTTTTACGGAAGTATAGCCATTAAATGTCCATCGTCCGCTAGCCGAACGTCCTGTTCCGTGGCATGAACTACATTTGCTTTCGAAAAGAGCTTTAGAAAAATTCGTATACGATACATTCTCGGCTGTCACCGTTTCAGTACCGTTATCTGGATTGGTCGTAAGTTCCTGCGCCTGCTTTTTCGTACAGGCGGAGAAAGTGAGAGCCGATATGGTTAAGAGCGAAATGACGAAGTGATGATATGCTATGAGGCAAGGAATTGCTGTTTTGTGTTTTTGTGCCATATGTTTGAATCGTTAGTATAGATTTAGTTTGCAGCAGCAACGGTTGTATTGTCATTTACGATCGGCCAAACGCCAACACGTGGGAAACTTATTCCTTTATTGTCACCATGTTGTATATCCTGACCGAAGTAATATAAGGGCCATCCTTTGAAAGTCAACTGTTTCTTTCCATAGACGCTAATTACGGCGATATCAGTTGTACGAACAAGCGAAGGAAGAGCTCCTGTTTCTTTTTGAAAAATTGGCCAGATCGGATCATTGCTGAAATCTGCGGCAGTATAATTGTTTTTGTTGAATTTATCAGGCTTAAAGGCATACAGTGTTCTACCTGTATCATCTGTTAGATACATTGTTTTTGCTATTCCTTCGGTATAATCACCTAAATAGTTTTTACCGTCGTGTCCGATGAGTTGGGCATTGGCAACCATAAGTAAATAGTCGGGTTTGGCTACATACCATATTTTATTTATAGCATCCCCTTTCACCTGACCAGATTGACCATCGCCTGCATAGTAATAAAGCGGCCAGCCTTTAAATGTACTTTGCTTGGAACCATCTTCGCGTGTGATTTCACCCATCAGGCTTTTATCAATTTTTACATCCGTACTTGTTTCGTTACTGTGGTAAACTGGCCAAGTTGCCAAACAATTACCATTACAGGTTGAGATGCCTTTTGTATCATTGGAGAAAAAGTACAGTGTTCTACCGTTTGCATCGGTCAGGATATTACCAAACTGGGCATTGGCAGATATTTGTATACCCCTATTTCTATTTTCTACATTGTCAGGAGCTGCATCGTTTTTTGAACATGCAGAAAACATTGTTAAGGTCAATAGACCAAGAAAGACTAGCTTTACGTGTTTTTTTGTTACTTTCATATGAGTGCCTTTTTTTAAATAATCTGTTGATATTACGATCATTTCAAAAGAAAGGTTGCTTTGAAATTGATTCAAAAAAAATATTTTTTGCAGGCAACCTTTCTTATAATCCGTTCGTATTAGACTTAATACTATATTTATCAAAAGAAAGAAGCAATATCGAGTGGCGATAACAGAAGTTGACGAAAAATCTATCCATATTATTAAAGGATGTTTTGATGAGGACCGGAGAGCTCAGAAAGATCTTTATACCATTTACTATGCGATGTCTTTAGGTATATGTCTGCGCTACGCTAATAACAGAGAAGATGCACTAAGTATTTTAAATGAAGGTTTTTTTAAGGTTTTTAAAAATATTGGTAAATATGATTTTCAGAAGCCTTTTTCCATATGGATCAAAAAAATCATGACGAATACTGCAATTGATTTTTACCGCGCAAAGATTAAACAGGGCTTCCTCCTCGATGTATCCTTGTATGAGCACGCTATTGTGGAAGATGATAGCATCACTCAAAAGTTAAACTATGAAGACCTATTGGCGATGGTACAGCAGCTTCCACCGGCATACAGAACGGTGTTCAACCTCTACGCAATAGATGGTTATGGACATGAGGAAATTAGTGGCATGCTGGGTATTGCTATTGGAACATCAAAATCGAATTTACATAAAGCACGCGGGCGACTTGTACAAATAATGGAAGTTCAAGGTGTAAAATTTGGTAAAACTCAAGAGAAAGCATGATGGAAAAGGATAAAAATAAGATTGATGAAATTTTCAAAGACGGCCTAAGTGATGTTTATTTTGAGTTTGATGAATCACATTGGCAAAATATAGAATCACGGTTGAATCAGTCAAATCGTTTAAAGAAAAGAAAGATTGTACTTTTAATAACATTAGCGACCACAGTTGCAGCAGTTTTAATAGCTTTTTTTATCTGGAATGACCAATTATTTAAGTCTAACGATGTGCTGAATGAAATCAATGAAGCCAATATTTTGTCTGAAAAAGAGGGGCTGGAAAATGGAACTATTCATCGCCAGGAAAATTTGCGACATGAACCTGAACAAGATTTGGGTAGGGTTGCATTTCAGCCGCATACAGGTATGAATAGTGGTTTAGCGGTACCAAGTGAAAATAGAATACTGCAAGATATTCTTTTAATGCAGGTCGCCGATATAAATTTGACAAGGATACAGGATGGAAAACAGGAAACAACATTTACTATTCCTCGTATAGAATATAGTCATCGTAGATTACCTAGTTTCAACTTAAAAGAAGAACCGATTGAAGGGATAGGGGAGCGCTTGGCAGCTGTTTATCAACCTAAAGAAACCATAGGTGCCATGAGGAAGGAAGAAGAGCGGTCGGTTGTTAGTTTCCTCGTTGGGCCAGATCTTACAAGCGTACGTGGAGCAGGGAAATCTTCCCTTAGTGAAAATGTCGGCTTGGCTTATTCCTATCCGCTCGCAAAAGGATTTCATGTTTCTGTGGGAGCGACTTATGCTAAGAAGAATTATAAATCAGCATATAAGTTTTATACACCATCAAATCCACCGGAGATGGCTCAGTTGCCCAGCAATGTAAGTGCCGTTTGTGACGTTCTTGATGTTCCCTTGACAGCAAGTTACACCGTACTTAAAAGTAAAAACGTCAAATTTAATGTGAGCGCAGGGCTTTCAAGTTATTTTATGCTGAAGGAAAAATACACTTTCGATTATGAAGGTGGGGGGAGCTATAGCGGATCTCAAAACAGTGCCGTCTATGAAGTGAATGGCGAGAACCAGCATATCTTTGGTGTCGCGGATTTTTCGGTTTCTATTGAGAAGAAAATCAACGATAAAATTAATATCGGCGTGAAACCATTTGTTAAAATGCCTTTGACGGGAATTGGGTATGGAAATGTGGATCTAGAATCTAAAGGGGTAGCATTTACTCTAGGAATGAGTTTGTGATCTAATTGGGAATTCGAAAAGCTAAATCGTGTTTGTGTCATCGTATTATTACATAAATACGAATATATCCCTCTTTTTGACTCAATATCCCCCTTGTCTAGATAGAAAAAGGGTGATATTTTTGTTTGCGAATAATCAATCTATTCGCTCAAAGAGACTTAAAATAAATCATGAAAACACCTATATCCGTCTGTCTTATTCTGCTTTTAAGCTGTTTTGCCGCATACAGCCAAAAACCCATCCCACAGGAGTATGACTTAGTCTGGTCGGATGATTTCGATTATCAAGGCACGCTAGATACAACCAAATGGAGCTACGAAGAAGGTTTCAAACGTAACCGCGAAGAACAATGGTATCAAAAGGAAAATGCTTTCTGTCGTAATGGCCTATTGATTATTGAAGCAAAAAAAGAACAACGCGAGCATCCGGGTTTTATTCAAGGCAGTAAAGATTGGATTAGCAGCCGAAAGCAGATAAGGTATACTTCAGCTTCAATAAATACCTTAGGAAAGCAAAGCTGGAGATACGGAATTTTTGAAATTCGGGCACGTATACCTGTTGGCGCTGGGCTTTGGCCTGCTTTCTGGACATTAGGAACGACCAAAGAGTGGCCATCCAATGGCGAAATAGATATTATGGAGTATTACCGTGGCAAAATATTGGCGAATATCGCGACAGGTACTGATCAGCGGTGGAAAGCCCATTGGTTCGGTCAGACTCGGGCAGTTAAAGATCTTGGGGGAAAAGCTTGGGCTGATCAGTTTCATATTTGGCGAATGATTTGGGACGAAGATGCTATTGCGCTGTATGTGGACGATATTGAGATGCTTCGCGTTACGATGGACCAATTGGTTAACCGTGATGGTACAGGCTTTAACCCATTTACCCAACCGCATTATCTGCTGTTAAATTTGGCTCTAGGCGGTACAAATGGCGGTGCGATAGATCATAAATTACTTCCGGCAAAATATGAAATTGATTATGTACGGGTCTATCAAAAAGTGAAACCTGCTCAAGTGAGGAGTTTTAAACCAGGGGAAAGATGGACAGACGACAGCGGTGATGTGATCAATGCACACGGCGGCGGCGTACTTCATCAGAATGGAAAATACTATTGGTATGGAGAGAAACGTGGTGGAACAACATCTCAGGGAGTCAATGTGTATTCATCTAATGATTTGCATCACTGGAAGTTCGAAGGATTGGCGCTAACACCGAGCGCAGATTCTACAAGTGATATTGCTTGGGGCTGTATTATGGAAAGACCAAAAGTTATCTATCAGGAGCAACTGAAAAAATATGTCATGTGGTTCCATCTCGAATTGAAAGGTCAGGGCTATGCTGCGGCCAGGGCGGCTGTTGCAGTAAGTGACTCACCTCTTGGACCGTTTCAGTTTGTCCATAGTTTCAGGCCAAATAACAATATGTCACGCGATATGAGTTTATTTGTGGATACCGATGGGAAGGCGTACCAAGTGTATTCATCCGACGAAAATTATGCTTTACGCATGGTTCAGTTAACGGATGATTACCTCCATGTAACAGCGAAGGATTCTTTACTATTTCGGAATCATAGGGAGGCTCCAGCATTATTCAAATACAATGATCGGTATTACCTGATCACCAGCGGATGCACGGGTTGGGCACCGAATCGTGCCGAGCTCCATGTCGCCAAGAATCTTTTTGGTCCTTGGAAATCACTCGGTGATCCGATGCGGGGACCAAATTCAGCCTTGACTTTTGACGGTCAATCGACATTTGTACTTCCCGTAGCAGGAAAAAAAGATTCCTTTATTTTTATGGCCGACCGATGGAAGCCCAAAGAGCTTATGGATAGCAGGTATATCTGGCTACCTATTGATCTTCGGCATGAAAAAGTACAGATAAATTGGAGAGACCAGTGGGATTTAAGTGTATTTCATTAGTTTGGCCGCATCAATCTATTCAAGTTCGATTAGGCCAGACAAATCTGCCGTTTCGAATTAATTTGTTATCCCTAAAAATATAAGAAATGCAAATAGTGACTAAATTAACGCTTATTTTTCTGTCTAGTATTGTCACCGTGTTGGGCTATGCGCAGTCCAGTGTGACTTTGACGCATGAGCAAAACAAAAAAGAACAGCAAGATACGGTTATCCGAAAAGGGATCCCTTGGTTGGATGAAACGATTACTGAAGAAAATCGACTGCCCATGCATACCGATTTTGTAACCTTTCCGAATACAGATCAAATTATCAACTACGATTGGCGCGAATCCTCTTTTTATTTAAGTTTGAATGGTTCGTGGAAATTCAAATGGGTTAATAGCCCGTCTCAGTTGCCAGCTCAATTTGAATCATTAACTTATGACGATCGTCATTGGGACAATTTTCAGGTGCCCGCTAATTGGGAACTCAATGGATACGGTTTTCCGATGTATACTACTTCAGGTTTTGAGTTTACCTATTTGATCGGGAAGCCGAATCCTCCCATTGTACCGATGGATTTTAATCCTACTGCGGTGTACCGCCGCGAGGTAGTTATTCCTGCGGATTGGCAGGGGAAGCCTGTTATTCTACATATTGGAGCTGCTAAATCTAATTTATCTGTTTGGGTAAATGGCGAATATGTCGGATACGGCGAGGATAGTAAATTACCATCTGAGTTTGACATAACGAAGTATTTAAGAAAAGGAAAAAATCTGATTACCATGCGTGTTATGCGTTGGGGGGTAGCCAATTATTTGGAAGATCAGGATATGTGGCGTTTAAGCGGAATCACGCGTGACTGTTATTTGCTGATGCGACAGCCGCTACATGTGCGTGATATTCAACTATCACCAACACTCAATGCTTCTTTTGATAAAGGAGTCTTAAAAACCAAACTCATTTTTAACCGGATTAATCAGGAGAATTTAAAGGCAGAGATCACACTGCAGCAGGATGGCCGGGTGATATCAAGTAAAGCTGTCAAAGTTTCGGGACAGGAAATAAACGTTGAGCAGACAGTAGATAGTCCTGCACTGTGGTCTGCTGAGGTACCGAATTTATATCAGGTAGTTGTTAAGCTTATAGACCATCAGGACAAAACAATCGAGGTCATTCCACTGCGAGTCGGTTTTCGTACTATCGAGATTAGAGGTGGGCAGTTGCTGGTGAATGGACAACCTATTCTTATTAAAGGAATAAATAGACATGAGACAGATCCCGTCTCAGGGCATGTGATCTCAAAAGAGAATATGCTGCGGGATGTACAACTTATGAAGAAATTCAATATCAATGCCGTTCGTACCAGCCACTACCCCAATGCCGAGTATTGGTTGCAGCTCTGTGATCAATACGGTCTGTATGTGATCGACGAAGCTAATATCGAATCACATGGTATGGGCTATGATCTGTCCTATACCATGGCCAATAGGCCGAGCTGGGAAAAAGCGCATGTGGCACGTGTTGAACGTCTTATTCAGCGAGATCGGAATCATCCAAGTGTCATTATTTGGAGCATGGGCAATGAAGCCGGAAATGGGTATAACTTCTATCGGGCTTACCTCCGAATGAAAGAGCTCGATACCAGCCGTCCGGTACAATACGAAAGGGCCGTGAATAATTATGGCGAATTAAGATTTGACTGGAATACAGATTTAGTGGTGCCTATGTATGCCAGCCCATCTGCGATGAAAAATTATGCAGCCCGTAACCCTAAGCCGGAAAGGCCTTTTATTCAATGTGAATATGCACATGCCATGGGAAATTCGTTGGGAAATTTCAAGGATTATTGGGATATCATTCGGGCAAACAAAGGGATATTTCAAGGTGGATATATCTGGGATTTTGTGGATCAATGTTTTATTAAAGTCAATGCTAAAGGAGATACGGTATATACCTATGGCGGAGATTACGAACCTAAAGAAGCTATCACGGACTGGAATTATGCTTCTAAAGGAATTTTTTACGCGAACAGAACTCCCTATCCCCATGCATGGGAAATGAAAAAAGTATATCAGGATATTCATACTAGTTTATTGGGTGAAAAAAAGATATCAATTTACAACGAGCGCTTTTTTAGAGGGCTTGAAAATGTTGAACTTCAATGGGAAATTATAGTTGATGGGAAAAAAACTGAATCTGGGCTAATCAAGAATTTGAATGTGTCGCCGCAACAATCTGCGGTGCTATCTATTCCTTATCAAAGCGTAGAATCTGGCGAAAAGTTTCTGAATCTAACATATCGACTGAAAAAAGCCGAGGCCTTACTTCCAACTGGGCATATTATAGCAACTGAACAGTTATTTTTGGGAGGTGTTTTTCGGCCTAAGACCGCCGTTTTAGCACAAGGAAAAATCAATACGGAGCGAAAAGATGGAAATCTCATCGTGTCGGCCAAGGATCTGCTAATTGAGTTTGATCTTAAGTCAGGATGGCTAACGAGATATCAATTTAAAGGGCAGGCTTTTGTTGATGAGCATACCACATTTAAGAGTAATTTCTGGCGTGCACCGAATGATAATGACTTTGGGGCAAATACACCGGAAAAATTGAAGTCTTGGAAGCAGGTTTCAGATTCTATTGAATTGATTGAAATTAAATCAACAGTTGTCAATAATCTAGCGTATGTGGATGCTACCTATAAAATGCCGCAAGTGTATGGACAGTTGGAAATGAAATATTGCATTAATCAATCGGGTGAAATGCGTATTTCTCAGTCATTCCTTGCTGATACCATAAAAAAGGTAGCTGTTCTTCCACGTTTCGGTATGCAATGGATCCTGCCTTCAGGCTTTGAAACCATCAATTACTATGGAAGGGGACCGCAGGAAAACTACATTGACCGTAATTTTTCATCACCTGTGGGAATTTATAAACAGACGGTGGATCAGCAGTATTTTCCCTATGTAATGCCACAGGAGACAGGTAATAAGACGGACGTTAGATGGATGGAAATAAAAAATAAACGTGGCCGTGGATTGTTGTTTACGGGAGATTCGACGTTTAGCATGAGTGCTTTGCATTATTTTGACAAAGATTTGGATGATGGTCTCAAGCGTCAGCAGCGTCATGCTGCCGACCTGGTTAAGAGGAAGCAAACGCAGCTTAATATTGACCTTAAACAGATGGGAGTGGGAGGAGTCAATAGCTGGGGAGCATGGCCGCTTCAGGAATATACGTTGCCTTACAAAAATTATTCCTTCTCTTTTGTTGTAAAGCCAGTAGAATAATTGTAGTGTCCCGTGTTGCAAAAGATCATTTTAATTAACTAGTTACTGAGTCGCATCTTCCGATGCGACTTTTTTTTATTGTGAACAGTTGGTTTTTGCCGTTGAGCTTATGAATTGCTTTCTAAGTTTCGGGAGGGTAATAGGTGTGTATGCTAATTTGTATTGCTAAGTTTGGAGCTTATACTCGCTTTTGGTAGGTACAAAGTTAACTTGTTCGTGGATGTTCTCTTGCTGTTTCTTTGCTTTTCTACCCATGAAATAGCAAAGAAATACCAACGAAACAGCAAAGAATAAGCAGAGAATAATCAGAGAAACAGCAAAGAAATACCAACGAAACAGCAAAGAATAAGCAGAGAATAAGCAGAGAAACAGCAAGCAAACGGCAGTAAATAAGCGAACAAAGCCCAAACCAAGCTCAAAGAAGGCCCGAACAAAGAACAAAGAATCGGCAGAGAAGCTCCGAAGGAATAGCATAGAAATATCAATGATACATCAAACAAGAAATAATAGCTAAAACTCCTATTTATACAACGAATAATGAAAAAGACTAGCGCATATGAAAAGTTACCCTGAAGCATGAAGAAAAGATGTAAATTGAACAAATCTTTTTGTGCTCAATATCATTTTTAAGCAAATGAACATCAATTATCTATTATTATCGTTATTATTTCTAGCCGCCACAGGGAAAACATACTCTCAAAAGGCATTTGAAGGAGAAATTATTTATCAAAACAGCTTTCAAAGTAAAAACTCCACGATTTCCAGCGAACAGATGCGTTTTCTTTTAGGCGACGAGCAAACGTGTTTTATCAAATCGGGAAATTACAAATCGCTAACAAATGGAGCTGGTATCACCGTACAGCTCTATATTAGTGAGACCAATAGACTGTACAATAAGACGAGCCGATCAGATACCCTTTATTGGTTTGATGCCAATGTGCAGTCGGATGCAATCGTGAGTTATGAGCTGATTAAAAATAAAGAGAAAATATTGGGGGAAGATTGTGATGCCTTGATCTTAAAGACTCAAGGAGGGCAGACAACCTATTTCTACACATCAAAATACCCTGTTGATTTTACTAAGTATCAGATGCATAGTTATCGAAATTGGAACTACTATTTAGCAAAAGCCAAGTCTGTTCCATTGAAAATTGTGATTGATAATGAGCAATTCAAAATGGAGTCTATTGCCCGAAAAATTGAAGCAAAGCAACTTCCGGACAATTTTTTTGCGCTATCAGCCGATATACCAATTAAGAAAACGAAATAATCAACTTGGTCAGCAGACAGTAATCATCAATCTTTTGCCAGGTGTTTTATGCAGTGTGCGCATGCGAACAATTTATTTTGAAACTGTTCGTATGCGCACATTTTCTTTTTCGTAGAGAATCTTGAAAATGCCTTTAAATGTGCTGAGAGGCACAAATGTTTTTATTGTAGCCACTGGTATAGTATTTGGCATGCAGCAGTTAACATGGTTCTTATATTCACCTTTTCATTTCCGTCATTCACCGAGATTCAAAGACCTTTGGTCTAAAGTCTTTAGGTTAGCAGCATATTGATCTGTAGTTTCGGATCAACAAGGAAGAGGATATAAACTAACACAATTGAACAAAAAGATAGTATGAAAGGATTCGTAAAAACATTCACAGTAGCAGCTTTAATCGCCTTATCATCAGTTGCCATGGCAGCTGAAAAACCAGTATCAAAATCAGAAAGAATTCCTATTAATCTCTCCACAGCAGAATTCGCCTTGCAGCATTATGTTGCGGTAACTACTGCCGGAGCATCCTTTGGTCTAGAGCAATTGTTTGCCCAAGATTTCAGTCAAAAAATTCATACTTCCACTATACATACCTATGGACGCCGTGCGGTGATTGAATGTTTGAATAAACAACAGGGTGAAATTTTGAATTGCAAAACGCATATCAAGATCGTCGAAAAATCTGCAGATTATATGATTGCAAAAATTGTATTGAAATTTGACAGCTTTACCATGACTGACCTAGTGACTTTGGTGTATGAGAGTGGCAGTTGGCAAGTGTCAAAATCATTCCATTCGTATCAATAAGCCTATTCCTAACAGCAGTATAGGTTGTAGCGCCACATGACTGATGTGATTCTTATTTTTTCTTCTTGGCTCCATTATTGTGTAAGGACGATTGCCGATTGGGCAATGGGGGCAGCAGGTCGGGTTGTAAATCCTTGAAATGAAGTATCTCAGATTTGAAATTACCAAATGTGGTTTGAATTCTTTAGTTTTGAATACACTGATTAGGGATACCCTATTGTCTCCTCGGCAAAGGAACGTTTGGAAAAATTCAGAAATACGGATGAATAATGATATTGAAAGAAAGAATCGGTCATAATTACCTAAAATACCTGTTTACTGGGACACTTTCGGCTTTGCTGGCTACGGGGTATGCACAGGAAATAGAGAAACAGCAGAAAGATAGAAAAGAGAAGCCGCAACACATTGAGCAAAGAAGTAGCGGAGAAGTTCAGACGATGGATTCCATTGAGGTTGTACGCGACTACCGGCCTATGCTGGCCGATGCCGTCAAAGTACGTCGGAGCCCAGATATGAAGCGTATCAATCGCGACGCTATAGAGACAGAATTACGTCAGATCGCTACCACCACTTATTTAGCGCAGCAAAAATATAAACAAGCGTATTATCATGAATTGATGAAACGTCATCCAGACGCATCGCAAAGTAATATTGATAATTATCGCATCAGCTACCTGGCTTATGGAGCCGGCGAATACAAAAGAGCAAGCGGTATGCTGGAGGCAATGAAATCTTCGGACGCCTTTTATCAGGGTGCAATTATGACTTTAGGCCACATTGCTTTGGAAACCGGCAACAAACAAGCTGCCCGAGATGCCTTTGTGAAAGTGACAAAATTAGACCTCGATCGACAGGTGAAAGCCGATGCGCTGTTTAACTATGCCAAAGTTCTGCTCGAAATGGATTCTACCCAAGCTGCGCAAAGAGTCCTCGAAAAATATATTGCCCAAGAAGTGAAACCTGTCGATCCGGGTTTAAAAAGAAAGGAAAGTGCCGAAACACTATCCGCTGAAATTCTACGTGGGACCACCAACTTCCATGCCGGCGTTAGTATGCTGGAATCGCTTAAAGAGCGCGGGCGGGAGGTCAATGCGATCTATCAAAAGGTAACCTACTACCGCGGACTGGAGTTTTATAACGAGCGCGCTTTCGAAAACAGCATATCGATGTTTATGCGATCGGAAAAGTTTCCAGCCAATGCTGAGATGGCTGCACTTGCCACCTATTGGAAGGCTGAGGCAATGTACGAAGTTCGCAAATTCGGGGAAGCAGTAGAAAACTTTTCCCGGTTCCTAAGTTTGCCCGCTGCTCGGAATAGTGAAGTATACAATTATGCCAATTATGGACTTGCTTATGCAGCCTATCGAAATAATCGTTTTGCGTTGGCGGCAGATTATTTTGAACGCTTTCTAACTGCCGGTGGAAGTACAGTAGATCAGGATATACGGTATGACGTCATCGCCCGACTGGGTGATTCGTATCTTTGTCTGCGCGACTATAGCCGGGCAAACAAATATTATGACCAGCTGATCAACAGCAAAGCGCCTAATCAGGACTATGCCTTTTTCCAGCGTGGTATCATCTTTGGTCTGCAAGGCGATAATGAAAAGAAGATGAGTACGCTACGTTCCGTGCTGAAGCAATTCCCCACTTCTAATTATGCGGATGATGCCGCCTTTGAAATCCCTTACACCTATTTTACGATGGGAGATTATGATAATGCACTCAAAGGATTGCAAGGTATGATTGAAAAGTACCCCCGTAGTAGTTATATTCCTCGCGCCCTAATGACCATTGGGCTTGTGCAGTACAACAATGATGAACCCGAAGCAGCTAAAGTTACGTTCCAAAAAGTAGTGGAGAAATATGCCAGAACTGCTGAGGCGGAGCAGGCTATGCGTTTTATTGAAAATATTTACCTTGATCAGGGAGACGCTTCGAGCTATATTCGTTACGCTGTAGGTACTAATGTAGGAAACTTGAGTCCTGCAGAGCAGGATAATATGGCTTTCCAGGCAGCCCATTCGCTCTTTGCCCGGGGTGAGTATGGTGCAGCTGTGGAAGCTATCAACGCTTATTTCGACAAATTTCCAAAACCTAAACAGGAGAAATTCGCGCGTTATATCCGCGGTGTAAGTTCTTACCGTATAGGCCACCCGCAGGAAGCGCTGCACGACCTGAATATGATACTGAACGACTGGACGAGTAAGTATACGGAGAATACGCTGTTAACAGTGGCTGCTTTATATCTAGGCCTCAAGGAATACAATGAGGCTATTGTGCACCTGAAAAAATTAGAACTCAATGAGGAGTATAAAAAGAACTATGGGTATGCGGTAACCAACCTGATGGTGTGTTATTTCGAACTTGGTGATATGGAACAGGTGGCCAAATACGTGAATTTGATTAAGAATTATGCGGGGGCAACTCAGGAGGAAATTGCAAAAGCCTATTTATACAACGGAAGGTCGTTACTGAAAGAAAAGAACGTCGCGTCTGCCTTGAAAGAGTTCAACCTGGCTGCGCTGAAAAGCCAGTCAGCTGTTGGTGCAGAGGCGCGTTACCGCGTGGCGCTACTGCAATATGATAGTAAGGAATACGATAAAGCATTGGAAACTGCTTTTGACGTTATCAACAATAGGGGAGCACAAGAATATTGGGTAGCCAAGAGTTTTATATTGCTTGCAGATGCTTATGCGCGCAAAGGCAATACTTTCCAGGCAAAGAGTACATTGAAAAGTGTTATTGAAAACTATGAGAAGGATGATGATATTGTTCCGTCAGCGAAAGAACGCTTACAGAGATTGAAGTAATACCTCTTAGAAGTTGTCGCAGCGGATTTAATGGTAGGTATAAACCTATCCCGAATGTAGTTTATAGGTAGGATTATGAATGGACGAGTCCGATAAAATCGGACTTTGTTATCAACAGGTCGATAAAAAGCGAGGTCTTATCCTCGCTTTTTTCATTTGTATTGGCAAAAAAATAAGATAAAATAGCGGTATTTAGACCATTACCAGCGCCCAATTACCACATCGACCTAAGAGCGCGCACATCGGATCATAAATAGTGTAACTCGAATTTGTCGATCCACCAGTTTTTTCGTAAATTAAGTGTCGCTAAAACAATTATAATCTTCTTATGAAAACTGTCTACTTGATCCTTCTCGGGTTATTCTTGCCGATTCATGTTGTCTGGTGTCAATCATCCATTGCTTATTTAGGCATTGATAAAGGACTTTCAAACGATTTTGTAACGGTTATCTTTCAGGATAGGGATGGGTTTATGTGGTTTGGAACATCCAACGGCCTGAATCGTTACGATGGGTATGAATTTAAAGTTTTTAAAAATGATCCATTATCGAATAATACAATTCCTGACAATCGTGTAACGGCTATCGCCGAAAGTGCTTCCGCTCAGTTATATGTAGCGACCAAAAGTGGATTGGCAGTGATAGATGCCAATCGTACAGTTTGTAAGCAAGTGTTGGTGCGTTCGCAAAGAGAAAATAAACTTCTAAATTTTCCGATCCATCAGATAGAGAGGGATATGCTAGGTCAGTTATTTGTGCAAGGCGGATCTAAAGGACTTTTTAAAATTGAGGAAACGAAGGATGGAAGTATTGCGAATAGGATACCTTTACAATATGCTGGCCAAAAGGATTTCGACTATCGTGTTTCGGCTATCTGCAAAGCAGCTGATGCTGGAATTTGGGCAATAATAGATCATCTTGGTTTGGCTTATTATGATAGCAAAAAGAACAGTTTTTCAATTGTAAAAGAAGGTGATTTCCAGTCGACTACAATGGCTGTGTCAACGATTGGAGATGTTTGGTTTGCCAATTATCAGAAAATTAGTTGTTATCATATAAAAACGGGCGTGCTTGAACGATATAGTTACGATACTTATCGAAAAGCTATCGTTAACCTTTATTTTGGAAAAGACAAAAAGCTGTGGATATGTACAGATGGGGCGGGCATTCAAAAATTTAACCCCACGACAGAAACTTTCGAAGAGTACATCGGATTTGATCAACAACAATTAACCAGTCGATCTGTATTTGCTGTATGGGAGGATAAAGATGATCGGATTTGGATTGGCACTCTAAGGGGTGGAGTCAATATTGTGGATCCGGTAAAAAGAAGATTTCAGTCATTTAAACTTATTCCCAATAGCCAACGGGTAAATACGGCCGATTTTATTTTATCATTCGAGCAGGCCGATCGAGATCATATTTGGATAGGAACTGATGGGGATGGATTATATAAATGGAGTATATCGAAAGGCACTTTGGTGAATTATACCTATTCAGCTCCTCTGCAGAGCAGACCTTCTTTTATAACATCCTTAATTCAGCATCAAAATGACCAGTTGTGGATTGGAACTTACGATACGGGAATTGTTAAATTAAACACAAAAACAGGCGAAATAAAACATTATAGCTGTTACTATCCGAATACTCCATACGCCAATAATGCTGTATGGCGCTTATTCAAGGACAGCAGGGGGACATTTTGGGCTTCAACCCTTGCTAGTGGAAATGTCTATCGCTTAGATACCACCACAGATCAGTTTAAATATCTTGATTTGCCAATAAATGACGTGTTAACGTTTTACGAAGATAAAGATGCTACATTGTGGATGGGATCCTGGAATTCTTTATTTCGACTGGACCTGCGTACGATGAAATACAAGAGTTATCAGATAGGTACGCCCATCCGTTTTATCCAACAAACAGAAAATAGCTTTCTTTGGCTTGGCACCGAAGGGGGAGGACTTTTACATCTGAACTTAAATACAATGAACTATAGGCGCTATACTGAAAAGGATGGACTTGTTAGTAATACTTTGTTAAATGGATTACAGGATGCACAAGGTAACATGTGGATATCTTCACTCGACGGACTGTCCAAAATGGATTTACGAAAAAAAACATTTCAAAATTTCTACCAGTCAGACGGTCTCCAAAGTAACCAATTTAATTACAACGCTGCCATCAAATTACGCGATGATCAGCTGATTTTTGGAGGCATCCGTGGTTTCAATATCATCAGACCGAAGGATGTATTATTTGAGACCAGTTTTCCTTTATTAAAATTGACCCGATTAAGTATCGATAATATACCATATGACCAAAGTGGGCAGGAGAATCAAATTCCTTTAAATGATGTGAAGCATCTAAAAATACCATTTGATAAGGCTGTATTATCGTTTTCCTATGCAGCATTAGACTTTAGTTTTTCGGATAGGATCGACTACGCCTATTATTTGGAAGGCTGGGACAAAGATTGGAATTACGTCAATAAACAGCGTACAGCCTATTATTCTAATCTCAGAGAAGGAACATACAAATTACATATTAGATCAACCAATGCAAATGGCGAATGGAATCCGACGGAACGAATTATAGGTATAGAAGTTTTGCCTCCTTGGTACCGAAGTTTTTGGGCATATCTAGGATACTTTTTGCTACTCGCTGCGGTACTCTTTTTTTATAATAGGTATAGGGAGAATAAAGCATTGTTGCTCTTTAAAGTAAAGACTGCTGAGTTTGAACGTGATAAAGAACACGAATTACTCGAAGATAAACTGGCATTTTTTACCCATATTGTCCACGAGATCAGGACTCCATTGACCCTTATTGTAAATCCGATCAAGGATATTGTCGTCAAGTCAAAAAAGAATATGACAGAATCAGACGAGCTACTGTCTATTTACAGTCATTCCAAGCGATTGTTAAACCTTGCGGATAAACTTCTTTTGTTTAGAAAATCCGATGGCAATTTAGACGAACTCGACAGTAAGGTTTTTGACATTATACAGGTTTGGCGAGACGCCTTTGAGTCCTTTAGGCAATTGGCCAGTTCTCGAAATATCACGTACTCATTTGAAACAGCTATTGAAAAACTAACTGTAGATGCAGATTATGAAAAACTGGAGATCTGTTTCATCAATTTACTTCAAAATGCGCTTAAATATACAGACAAAGGAGGATCTGTCGCTGTTAAAGTGAGGCGCCTAGAAAGCGAATTGATCTGTGATATCATCGATTCTGGACAGGGTTATCCAACCCATTTAACAGAAGAAATTTTTAAACCTTTTAAACGTAATTTTAACCTATTCAACCAAAGCGCAGATGGTTTTGGAATAGGACTGTTTTTTGTAAAAAAATTTATTACGCTGCACGAAGGTAAATTGGAATATACTACAAATCCAAAAGCTGGAGCTACTTTTACAATACGATTGCCGATTCATCAGGTCAGCTCAACGACGGTGGAGCCAACTGTCGAAATACAACAGGCTGCTTATGGATATCTTTCTTCTGCGGAAGAAGATAAGCTTGAGTATACACCTTCAATCTATCCAAAAAAACGACAACCACTTGACGAGTGGTATGAAGATGATATGCAGGAGAAAATACTAATTGTAGATGATAATGAAGATATGTTAAACTATATTGCTGGAGTTTTTTCTGACAAATATCAGGTTATTAAAGCAGACAGTGCAGAAATGGCAATAACTGTGTTAGAAAAAATGGAACCAAGTATCGTCATTAGTGATATCATGATGAGTGGAGACTCTGGAATCGATCTCTGCAAACATATGAAGAGCAATACAAAGCGGAGCCATGTCCCTATTATTTTGTTAACTGCAAGTGCGTCTTTTGATGTTAAATTAAAAGGGATCGAAGTTGGAGCAGATGACTATATCGTTAAACCTTTTGATAAAGAGTTACTCGTGGCACGTGTGGAAAGTTTGATAGAAAACAAAAATAGATTGCATACCTATTTTTACAGTGAGATCACGTTGCAGTCGAAAGATCATCAGGTTCCGACCGCCTTTAAAGATTTTCTTCAACGGGCTATAGCGGTGGTTGAAAAGCACTTGTTGAATGAAAATTTTACGGTAAAAATGCTTGCCGAGGAGCTAGGCATGAGCCATTCCAATATGTATAGACGAATAAAGTCTATTTCAGGTAAATCTGCCAATGAATTTATCCGTTATATCCGGATGCGCCGCGCCGCGCAGTTGCTGATTAATAATAAAACGAATATTAATGAAACCGCTTATCAAGTAGGTTTTAAGGATATCAAACATTTTAGACAGCATTTTTCCAAAATCTTTGGTTGTTCACCCTCAGAATACCGAAAGCGGTACAGCCACCTCGGAAATTTGCCTGATAATAAGAGCTAAATGTAACGGATTATCTAAAAATCAAAGAGCAGAAAAACAGTAACTTTCGTGAGAAATTCTGTTTTTCTGCTCTTCGTTTGTGTACAGCTAGCTATTAATAAGTTCCACTGTGACTGGTCATACCGTCTTTACGCATAGCTTCAATGAGCAGACAGTTGTAGACATAGTCCCAACTAGAACTGACTTCTGAATTTTGATTTAAGCCATAAGGCCACCAGTGCATGCTATCGCCACTTAGCACAGCTGATTCGTCTAGCGTGATCATTTTTAGTGTTTTGTTGGCGTTTGCTAAACTGTATTTGCCATTTATAATGGCCTGCGACCACCAACTTGTCGTTCCAGTACCCAAGGTATGATTCATCTCATGCAACATGGTACGTATGTTTTGGTACCCTTCACCCGAACCAAATCGCATCCAACCCTCATTGTTAGCGTCGGCTGTCGGCACGCCTGGATCGTAGTTAAGATAAATGTGTTTGGTAGCAGAAGTATAATTATTGACATACCACACCGCACTGTCAAGGGCCACTTGCAATCGTTGATAAGCAGCAAGTTGTTGGGCCGTAGGGTTATCGGCTTTATTAAACGTATAGGTTACTTTACCCTTAGCAATCGTATGGAACGCAATATCTGGACCGTAGCTTACACCGGTTTCATTGATCGCATAAGCGCGTAAATGATAGTTCGTGCTTGGATTAAGGTTGAGTATACCTATTCTAAATTTTCCAGTACCTTTCGAACCGTTCGTCACTTTGTGATCATTTAAGGTCGGTTGTTCCTGTAGGCTCCAGCATATCCCTCGTTCGGTAATGGCGCCACCGCCGCTACTGATTATATTGACGTCATAATAAGCCATTGATGATCCCACAATAAAGATCGGATTAGTGCCAAAGGTAACCGATTGTATATCGGCAGTGGTCAACACCTGTTGTTCGCCGTAAGCAATTCCGCCCTTATTTTTGGCGTAAGGTCTAATGTAGTATGTTTGCGAGGGGGCAAGGGTTGTTAGTGCCAAACTAAATTCACCAGAACCTTTACTGGAAGTTGCTTCCATCGGATTATTGTCGATTGTCGGATTCGGATCTTTGTTCCAGCAGATTCCACGACTCGTCACGAGGGCACCACCCGGTTGGAGTACTTTTCCAGTAACCATAGCACCGGTAGTGGTGATATTGGAAAAAGCCAGTTTACCGAGTTCAGCAAGTGCGATGTCGGCGGTTTTTTCCGGAGGCGTTACCATATTACTCTCTGTAGCCGCCTTTTTGCAGCCTGCTAAACTGCAGGCCGCAAGTAATGTATAAAAAACTAACCTACTCATATATTTCATTGTAATTTTTCGAAAATCATATTGCCAGTAACTTTAAAGTACGAACCGTCCGAGGCTGTACCGCTCATATTTCCGAGAAACCCTATGGTTACGGCGCCCGCTTCGCTTACTGTAAATTCTAATACAGCGTTGCTTCCCGATAAGGTTTGAAAACCTATGGCCGTGTTTAAGGCGGATTGATCCGGCAAGATATTGCCTTTTGCAGCAATGAGATGAACGACACCAGCGCTGCCTTTGTCAATCTTTGAGAGTGTAAAACGATATTTGCCCGGCTGTAAGTTGGTTGTCTGATAGATCTTACCATTTACTATTGGCGCTAAGTTGGGTGACGGTGAGGCCCATTGCCACCAACCGGCTTCCAATGATAAACAGGCTTTTTTATCGCGAATCTCAATTCCACCATAATATTTTCCGTCTGCAGTCTTGAAATTTTTTACTGCATCATTGACTATCCATACAGCCGGTGTACCCCAGCGATCGCCGCCCATTGCGGATGTCTCGAAAGGAAAGTTCATGTTTTTTAGATAGACCTCCTTAGGCGATATATTTGCGGAATAATTTGTGTAGAATGTATCTATACTTAAGGAATCCGGAACAAATAATGTACGGTAGCGCAATGGTTTGCCAGGCATAAAGTCTGCTAAAATGCTTTTGCCAAGTTTAATGGAGTCTCTTTGTGTAATCAATTTACCGGAAGTATTGGTGTACTCCACTTCCGTAAACTGAGCACCGCTGGTCAGATCGATCCCCCCCCAATTGACTGTGGTTTTTTGATCTCCTGCGAAATAATCAACAGCATACATTGGTCTGTTGATGAGACCTGAACTAAATCGTTCACCATAAGATACTCCAGTCTTAAATACACTCAGCGATTTATTTCCTTGGGCATCGTAGGTGATGAGTTCAAAATTGTGTACCCCTTCGCTTATCTTGAGCGAAATTTTTAAGGTGTCTATGCCAGCGGTACGATTGATTTTTAATTCTGTTGAATCTTGTCGATTGTCCCAGTATATTTTGAGGCGCTCCACCTTGGGGTCTGCCATAAACAAACCGGTAATATAGACGCGTTCTTTGCCCGAAAAAACTTTTACGGAATCAATTTTTCCAGTGTAGGAAATTTCGCCGCCCTCCAAATACTTTTTATAATCATCATTTTTTGAACAACAAAGGAAAGAAAGCATGACCATGCTCAGCAGGGAAATGACAAGGAATGTTTTAATATGTGGTACTTTCATAATAGTCTAATTGATAATAAAAAAGTGATCTTAACGTGGATCGCCATAAACCTGTAGCTCGGCAATAGACATAAAGGAAGACCCCTGCCAATTTTTAATGGTTTTGATGCGCAGATAACGCACCTTTGGTGCACCGATATCAAAGTCAAAGCTTAAACCCGAATTGGCGAGTTGGTAATCTTCATCTGTTTGTTGTCCCATGGGCAACCCAGAGGGCTTTTTGCTTTCGAAGGTACCCAAACGTGTCCAGTTGTTCCAGCTTCCGTCCGAAGGAGGATTGTCGGAGCCCCATACTTCGAAAAATCGCACATTACCCCCGTAATAGTACATGCGGCCATTATTCGTATATTCTGGATAGTCCCAGATGACAACCCTACTCATTTTGGCCAGTGTACCTGTATCGAATGTAACCCATTGTGGACCGTTCACAGTGACATCAGTCAACGATATGTTGGGCCAGTTAATATTGTCTCCATCCCACATTTTGGATAGTCCCGTAGAAGAATATTGTTGTTTAGAGTCCGTGGGTAATGTAACCGCCGTATACCTCGATTTTGGAAGAGCCTGTTCAAACAGGGGCGTCAATGTGGTGACAAGGGTATCGGTAAAATTCATATACTTATCTCTTACAGTAATCGCAAACTGTTTGGGATTAGGAGCAAAACCACGGATCGTACGTGAAATCTGTTTAGCGGAGGTATAGATATTATCGACAGAAGGCACCCATTCACCCAACGAGTCGACCATCACCATCACCGTTAGATTTTTTTCTGACTCGTTTTCAGCCGTGATCCGAATGCCACCAAAAGCTGGAATGGCCTCCAAACTTCGGAAAGTATTCCAGATCGGGTTTTCTAAAGGAGTTACGGAGACTTCGATCGGCGCCGAACTGACTTCACTTCTATTTACGGCATAAAGTTTAATTGGATGTGGATTTGTATCTGCAAAACCTTCCACCAACAGTGAGTTGTTATAATAGGAGGATTTCACCTCCATTTCTTTGCCCGATTTTAATTGGTAGACAGCTTTGACATATAATAGATCCTGATCCTTTGGTAAGGTATAGGTAATCCGTGCGGCCCCCGCCAAGTTTTCTACCTTCACGTTACTCACTTGACCTGGCGCTGCGCTGTTTACGACAGGGGCAACCTGAATTTCTTCTTTACAGTTTTGGAATAAGATGCAGAAGAAAAATATAGCCTGCATCAGTTTTCTGTTTATATTCATTTCGTTATGACTTTAAGGATAAAATTGAAAAGGGCTACCATCCTAGACTTTGTGTCAATGAAGGATTTACGGTTAATTCGCCTTGAGCAATTGGCCAGAAATAATCTCTAGGCGCTACAAATGTCTGCTGAAATAAGGTTCTTATCTGGTAGTAATCTGCACTGACCTCTTGGTTTACACTCCATCCGGTAATGTTTTGGTTGAAGTATTTAACGGCCAATTTCCAGCGTCTTAAGTCCCAATAACGTTTTCCTTCAAAGGCCAATTCGATCATGCGTTCGCGTTGGATAATTTCGCGAAGACCCTCTTTTGTTGTCGGCTTGTCAGGGTTTGAAGAAAATTGACTCCAAGAAGATAGTACTCCAGAGATTCCTGCACGTTCACGAATGCGGTCTAAATACGTGTATACTTCATTGGAAGGGCCATTTGCCTCATTTAATGCTTCTGCGTACATCAGATAGATGTCGCTTAACCGCATGTTCGGCCAAGGGTAGGACTTATAACTGACTCCGTTGCTGCTAAATGCTTGCTCCCAATTGACTAATTTTTTAAGAAAATATCCAGTTTCATTGATCCATCCATGGTTATTCGCGCCGGCAGGCTGATTTAACTTTGCCTGCACATAGTAAGTATCCTCGTCTGAGAGGCTTTTAGTATCAAACTTAAACCAGATACCACCGTCAAAACCCAAGTCAGCATAAAAGCGTGGCTCGCGGTCAAAGTTTAAACGTGCCGTGGTATATCCTTCTTTGATATAGTAGCGATCTGCAGAGGTGGCCACACGTAAGGTTGATTTATCGTTAAAGTCTAACGTTTTATCCTCGTTGATGGGTACACCATTTTTTGTATAAAACATTTCTGCAATTTTCAGTGGTGCGCTGAGGTGCTGCCTTGCTGTACCGACCACTGCCTCTGGAGTTAACAGCGGCATCGCGTCTCGCTGTATATTCCATGCCTGATAATTAGGGTTTGCCCAAATGTGTTCAGCAGACCAGCGCTCATTGAAAGCTAAATTAATACCTAGTACCTTTGCTGTTGCATCGCTCATCTTAAACTGCCCATATTCAGCCTTATTGAAAGGGAAGAAGCGGATACCCGCTGCATCGGCAGATTCAATTGCAACTTTAGCGGCCTCCGCAGCTTTGTTCCATTTTGAGGCATCGTATGAAGGATTGAAAAGCTGTTCACCTTTGCTATTTCGCATGGACTGATAATCTGTATTTCCGTTGAATAATGGGCTTGCCGCAGTGAGCAATACTTCAGCTTTTACAGCCTGAATGATGGGTTTAGTCACCCGGCCTAATTCTGCTGCTTTGTTCGGAATAATTAAGGGGACAGCTTTTTGCGCTGCGGAATCTAACAAAGTAACGATATAATTCACAACCTCATCTACAGGACGTTGTTCTACGCGTACAGCTGACTGGTTTGCATCAAGTGATATATTATTTTCAACCACAGGAATTGGACCATATTGACGGAATAATAAATAATGGTAATACGCTTTTAGAAACAATACCTCTCCAATCCATCGCGAACGATCATCAATTGAGAGATCAGGTACTTTGGATAGATCAGAAACATTTTCCAAAAAGATATTGCAATCTCGGATAGCGGTCCATAAGCCACCTCTCCAAGAGTCTACTAGAGGTTGGTTGACATTTTGCCCGCCGCGCGCGATTCGCCAGTTGTTAGCCGGATAGATTTCACGTTGGGCGACAGGTAGCCAAACTTCGTCGCCAGCAAGAAATCCAATGTTGCTTTGAGCATCCGAATTATTTGGTAACCATGCATAACAAGTGAAGAGAAATTTCTCAGCTTCATTTCGCAAGGAAAAGGCGTTGTCAATTGTCGCCACATTATCCGGAACGACGTCGATATAATCTTTGCAGGCAGAAACACCAAAAGCACTAAACAAGAGGCATGCTAAATAGGTTGCTGTCTTTTTCATATTTTTATTTTTCATTATTTCTCGGTTGTAGTTAACATTAAAAGCCCAGTTGTAAACCAATGTTGTAAACGGACTGAATCGGATAGCCTATTCCTTTTCCTCCCATTTCGACATCCCACATCTTAAAGGAGCTTAAGGCAAATAAATTCATTCCGTTGGCATAAACCCGTAGGTTTTTTGCTCTGATACGTTTCATCAAACTTTCTTTAAAAGTATAGCCGACTTCGACTGTTTTCAATCTCAAGAAAGCTCCACTGCGCATCCACCAGGTACTTCTTTGATTATTATTTGCAATAATGTTTTCACTTAGGCGAGGCCAGAAGGCATAAAGATTGCGATTTTCCTCACTCCAATAGCTATCAGCAATGACCTGTAAAAGGCCATTTTGTGAACCACCATTTAAATAGAAAGGAGAGATATTCTCAGAATTTATGAAAAAAGAAGAGCGTGCAGAACCTTGAAAGTAAAAGCTGAAGTCTAAGCCTTTTCCACCCACAGTACCACCAAATCCATAGATCATTTCAGGTGTCGTTGGGTAACCTATCGCGACACGGTCTAGGTCTGTAATCTGTCCATCGCCATTGACGTCACGGTATTTGATATCTCCTCCAAGATAATCCAACCCTGGTTTTCCGAACTGTACCGGAGAATTCAGTACTTCTTGATCATCCACAAATAGACGCTCAGCGATGTAACCAAACTCTTGGGATGCTGAAGTTCCTACCGTATAGCGGCTAGCCTCTTTGTAAGCAGGTTCATCCACAATCAATTTTTTGCTCACGGCGTAAGTCATCGTTCCCCGTCCCTGAATGTACCAGCTGTCACCGAAATTTTTGTTATAATTGAGCGTAAGGTCTACTCCTTTACTTTCGGCTTTATTCGTATTGGCAACAATAGGAGCACGAAGTCCCATGGTACTTGGTATATAAGATCGCCCAGTGAGAATGTTGCTACGTACCTGTTTGTATACATCTACATTTAGCTCAAGGTCTTTGAACAGGCCTAATTCGAGTCCTAAGTTTGTCTGCCGTGATCGTTCCCAAGTGATATCCTGGTTGGCATAACGACGAATGGCAATAGTTGGTCTGTTGTAGCCCGAAAGTTCACCAAATCCGATGGGAAAAGCGTTCATATCTACATCCGATAAATAGAAAAAGCGATCTTCCGAACGGCCTATCTGGTCGTTGCCGGCAAAACCATGCGTTGCACGAATTTTCAGTTTTGAAATAACGTCTTTGACAGGTTCAAAAAATGCTTCGTTGGATATATTGTAACTAAGCCCAAAGGAAGGAAAAAAACCTAAGCGGCGATTTTTGGCAAAGCGTTCCGAACCATTGTAACCAAAGTTGAATTCGGCAATATAACGATCATCGAAATTGTAAGAAAAGCGACCAGAAAGACCGATGTTACGTGAAGGCAGCGAGAGTTGCAAGTTTCCGGCATTCCCACTCAATGAATTCTGAACTAAACCGATAACTGTGGCTCCTACGTTGTGCTTTCCAAAAGCATGATTGTAGCTTGCAATTGCATGCGCATAAAACATCGAGTTGACTTCTTTTGCAGATTCCGAATAATCGAGGTATTCGGTACCGACCGTACCGATCGATCCCAGTGACCCATCGTTCATAACACGGAGACTTAAATCGCCATAGGCATCAGCAGACGCCGTGTAATAGAAAGGGTTATATTTGCGATTTACTTCAAAATAGGCATAACGTTTTAGATAAGTCATCGCTGTAAGGCTCAAACCTGGAATCAACGCATTCAGATTTTGATTAATTTGAATCTGTGGCATTATCGTAGAGGTATTAAATTCTTGATAACCACGGACCATTTCCGCATACGGATTCACAAATAAACCGCCATTTCTGTTGAGTGCATTACCAAATAAAGGATGATTCATATAAGGCATATACGAAGATGGATAGATCGCGGGGAACATGACAGGATTCGACCATATTGCCCGTCTGAACGTAGCTGCTCCGCCGTTGATACGGCTCCCGTTTTCATCTGTACTACCTATAGGTCCATTGTAATCGTCAAATTGCGCGTATACCCGTACGATACCAACCGTAGTAGGCGTAAAGTTGATATCAATATTCGAACGGACTGAATAATTTTTTAACTTGATATTGTTATTGAAATTGTTGATTCCGTTCATCTTCAAAATACCATTATCGATATTATAGGTGCCCGACAGATAGTACTTCGCTTTTGCTCCACCGCCACTGATATTTAAGTTGTTGCGTTGGTTTAATGTGTAGTCTTTTATGAGTTGGTCAATCCAATTGTTATTTGGATATAGTAGCGGATTGTCTCCGGCTCGTGTGTGATCAATTTTGTTCTGCCAGTAGGGAAGTCCTTGTCCGCTGGCGGCATCAGCTGGTCTAGTTAGATAAGCCTCGTTGGCCATTTCCATATAGCGGATGTTGTCTGCAAATTTAAAATTGCGTGTATTCGTAGAAATGTTACTTTCAGTGCGGAATTCGAATTTTGTAGCACCTTCTTTCCCCAGTTTCGTTGTGATCAGTACAACACCATTTGCCCCGCGGGCACCATACATGGCTGCTGCATTAGCATCCCTGAGCACAGAAAAGCTCGCGATATCGTCTGGTTGCAAACGGGCCATGTCGGTAGGTGAGGACTCGATGTTATCGATAAGAATCAGCGGGTCCTGTTTGCCAGTTCCGAAACTTCCAAGTCCCCGAATAAAGAAATTGGCATTGTCAGATCCAGGCTCACCGCTCCGTTGAAAGGCAATCATACCAGCAACCCTTCCCGCAAGCATCGTTGTCAGGTTACTTGTTGGTCCTTTTAATTCCTTGGGATTAATTGTGGTTACCGAGCCGACGACAGACGCTCTTTTTTCACGTTGTCCAAAACCCGTAACAACAACATCATCAATAACATTTTCGTTTAGTTTGATTTGAGCATCTAAGGTGATGGTGTTGTTGGCATCTATTTTTTTTCCGATCAAGGAAATTTCCTGGCGGGCATAGCCGACACTACTAAATACTAATGTTGCCGTTTTGCTGGTATTTAATACATATCGACCATTTCCGTCCGTAGATACGCGAAGAGTGCCTCCCAAAACACTCACCGTGACGCCTGATAAAGCTGTACCGTCATTTTCTGAGGAGACCTTTCCTTGTACCCGAACTTGTTGAGCAATGGCTGCAAAACAAGTTGCCGTCATTAGAAACATAAAAATTCCTAGACGAGATTTAATCTTCTTCCATCTTTTCATTAATAAGAATTTTGGTTATAAATTGAGTTATGTTAATACAATTATCGTCACAACAAACTGTATAATTCGAGGGGATTTACAGCAAAAGAAGGGGGTGAAATCGTCTTTTTTAGCATGTTTTCTGCCGAAGCTTAGCGCTATGAGGTTCAGCAAGTTTTCTAAAGTATTCAGCATACAAGAATATGGGAGACTAAGGACCTTTACATTAATTTCATCGACCGCTGTTTCAAATGAGACGATTAGAGCAATTTTGTACAAAAATGAACCATTTCTGAACGATTCAGTACCCTAGTGGAAATCCACTATAGCTATTTTTGTACCGTACCTCAATAAATCATTTTATTATTAAACCAGCCCAATAAGTTATAAACTGTAGTAGTGGGCAGCATAAATGGGGAATACAGCAACCAATAACCAATACACATAATAATATATTCTGATACGAAATGATAAACAGAAAAATAATCTCTCATGGTATAATAAGTATTTTGTTACTCTTATTTTGTACATCCACGTTGTCTGGCTTTTCTCAAAAAAATAAAAGTGAGAGCGATTCAAACAGCTCAGCGTATATCCTATTGAAGCCAAAGTACGATGGCCAATCAGTCTTGCGCAATCCTTTAAATGGCTGGGTAATGTATGCGCCGCGGAATGCAGATGATACGTATTGGGATATCGAATATTTTGTGCCAGCATTGGGTAAAAAAGTAAAAGTCATTGATTACGCCTCGGCATGTTATGTACGTACAAGTTGGTCATCGCTGAATCCCAGTGACGGTGTTTATGCTTGGGATAACCCGAGTTCTAAAATAGGAAAGCTTCTGAAAGGAGCGCAAAAGAGAGGGCTGCCCATCGCGCTTCGCATTGTGGTTGATGGTCGCGATCAAGGTCAAAATACACCCAAATTTGTTTTTGATCAAGGCGCTAAATATTATCTGGAAAATGAAAACCATCCAGATAGGCAAACTCCCTATCCGCAGGATGCGGTATTCAGAAAGTACTATAGCAAATTTATAACCGCGTTAGCTCAAGAATTTAATGACCCTGAAAAAACTTCATTTATTGACGCTTATGGCTTGGGAAAATGGGGCGAGGCACATTATGTAGTTTATGAAGATCCGAAAACAGCAACTCCCGAAAGTACTGAAAAAATAAAGGAAGAGACCTTGGATTGGGTAACCAACTTATATGCTAAAGCCTTCACCGAAGTACCTTTAGTTATTAACTATCACCGTTTGGTAGGGCATCCCGAAAGTTGGGGAGCTGTAAATCCAAACAGCGAACGCTTATTGGATAAAGCTATTGATAAAGGTTATAGTTTGCGCCAAGATGCTTTTGGTATGACAGGCTATTATCAGGACTGGGAAAAGAATTTTGCCAAGAAATGGAATTTCAAACGCCCCATCATTATGGAGGGCGGCTGGATTATTGCTCCGGGCAAGCATCGTTATTGGACAGATCCCAGTGGAAAATATAGAGAAGGACACGACGAGGATGTAAGGAAGGGCGAGTTTGATTTGTCGGCCGAAGCTCATGTGAACATGATGGATTTCAGAGCGGGCGGGGAAACTGAGTCTTGGTTTAAGTCCTTTGATCTGGTTCAACGGTTTACTACAGAGGGGGGATATCGTGTCTATCCGGACCAGATCAAATTACCTCAAGATATCCGTTCCGGTGCTGCAGCCTTAATTTCCCATCGTTGGCAAAATATGGGCTGGGGTTATCTACCAAATAATATTCCACAGTGGAACTACAAATATAAAGTAGCTTTTGCGTTGTTAGATGCTAGCGGGAATGTGAAGAAGATTTTTATTGATCATCAGAGCGAACCGTCTGTATGGTTGAAAGGTGCTGGTGTGAATTACAACCTAAAAGCAAAAATAGATCTACCTGCGGGAATTTACACCTGGGCTGTCGCCATTGTGGATACGACAAAAAATAGTAAACCAGCAATTCAACTCGCACTCAATGAAGAATTAACTCCGCAGGGCTGGACCAAACTGTCGGTTATACGGGTAAAATAGAAAATGAAGATTCTATAAAAAATAACATCTATTATGGTAAAGCTGATCAATCTATCTTTGGTATTATCTCTATTTTTTAATCTGTTCGCATTTCATCTTGTTGCTCAGCAAAATATGATTAATGTGTATGGTAGGCGTGCACAGTTATTAAATGGTAAGTGGGATGCCATTGTCGACTTGTATGACCAGGGTAGAAAAAACAAAATCTATCTCAATAAAAAGCCGGAAAATAAGACTGATTTCTACGAATATGCCTTCGAAAATGGTATTCGTTTAAACGTGCCTTCGGATTGGAACAGCCAGATGCCCGAACTTAAATACTATGAGGGTACCATTTGGTATGGCCGTAAGTTCGATGCAGCGAAAGCAAGCGGAGATAGGCTGTTTTTATATTTTGCTGCTGTAAGTTACCGTTGTCGCATTTATCTCAATGGCAAAGAGATCGGACAACATGAAGGAGGCTTCACTCCGTTTCAGGTTGAAATAACAGATGCTGTTAAAGAAAATGATAATTTTTTGGTCGTTGAGGTCAATAATACCCGTCGGATAGATGCCATTCCAGCAATGGCGTTTGATTGGTGGAACTACGGCGGCATTACCCGTGATGTTTTTTTAGTTAGTACACCGAAAGTTTTTATTGACGATTATTTTATCCAGTTGGACAAAAACAAAGGCAATAAAATCAATGCTCAGGTAAAACTTTCAGAAAAGTTGGCCAATTCTTCCGTAACCATAGAAATACCAGAATTAGGATTGAAACAAACACTTGAGACGAATTCTTTGGGAGAAGTAAAAACGTCTTTTACATCAACAGAAATCAAGCGTTGGTCGCCAACTGCACCAAAATTATATCATGTCAAGATATCTACCCAAACTGACGAAATAGAAGAGGAGATCGGCTTTCGCAATATTTGGGTGAAGGGGGAAGATATCTTGCTGAATGGCCAGCCTATTTTTCTGAAGTCGATTTCATTTCATGAGGAAATACCTCAACGTGAGGGCCGTGCTTTTTCGCAGTCAGATGCGTTGATGTTACTTTCTGAAGCTAAGGCTTTGGGCTGTAACATGATTCGCTTGGCACATTATCCACAGAATGAATATATCGTGCGAATGGCAGAAAAAATGGGTTTCATGTTATGGGAGGAAATTCCCATCTGGCAGGGGATCGATTTTGAAAATGAATCGACCAAGAAAAAAGCGGTTAAAATGATGCGTGAAATGATCGCGCGTGATAAAAACCGTTGCGCACTTACTTTTTGGGGGGTAGCTAACGAAACCCAACCTTCCGAACAAAGAAATGCTTTCATCAGGCACTTGATTGCAACATGCCGAGCTATGGACACAACGCGACTTATTACGGCTGCTTTTGACCTGGTCCGTTTTAATAAAGAAAAAGAAATCTTTGTCATGGACGACCCTTTCATTAAAGAGCTGGATGTGGTAGCGGTTAATAAATATTTAGGCTGGTACCACAATTGGCCGGTTTCCCCTGATAAAGCTGTATGGGATGTGGCAAAAGGGCAGCCTTTGATTATCTCTGAATTCGGCGGAGAGGCCCTCTATGGAAAAACGGGCGAAAAGGATGTTGCTAGTTCATGGAGTGAAGATTACCAAGCAACTTTATACAAAGACAACTTGCAAATGTTTAAGCATATCCCAAACCTACGCGGAATTTCACCTTGGGTGTTATTTGATTTCCGTTCGCCTTTCCGTTTTCATCCGACTAACCAAGGGGGATGGAATCGAAAAGGGTTAGTATCGGACCAAGGTTATCGAAAGAAAGCATGGTATCTTATAAAGGAATATTATGAGAATAATTTATAGAAATGAATGAAAGTAGAGAAAAGAGTAAAACACAAAATGAACACATACAAAACAGGTATATTCAAATACGTTAAACTAATATGTTTACTGTGGCTTTTAGTGCATACAGCGTTATTGAAAGCGCAAGATGTCGTGGATTTATCCGGTACTTGGGGTTTCCAGACTGATGTGATGGATTTTCGTAGGGGTTCGCTGTCGCCTCGGTATAATCACGTATTACAAGGGACGATTAAACTACCGGGTATTACAGATGATTATCATATAGGGTATCAAACTCCCTATAAATATATTGACCGTCTGACCCGAAAATATGAATACATGGGTCCGGCATGGTACCAACGTGATATCGAAATCCCTGCTGACTGGAAAGGGAAAAAAATATTTCTCTATTTTGAACGTACCCATTGGTTGAGTTCGATTTTTGTAGACACCAAAGAAGTAAGCAGCATCGATTATGTCAGCGTGCCGCACAACCACGATTTGAGTGCATTTTTAAAACCGGGAAAGAAGCATCGCATTACCATTTGTATCGATAATCGATTTCAGTACAATACGCACAAATGGAATCATGCGCATACAGAATTTACGCAAATTAACTGGAATGGCATCTTGGGTGATATGAAACTGATGGCCGTAGATCCGGTCTACGTCGACGATTTTCAGGTATATCCCAACATAGCCGATCAGTCTATAAATGTAAAGTTAAAGGTAAATAATACGATTAAAAAGCAGATAAACGGTCAGGTATCCTTTGCTATCGCCGGAACAAACTACAGTCTCAAGCATCAGGTTGCCTTCGTAAGTACTGATTCTGTAAATTTTGTAGAGGCCAATATTCCCTTAGGAAAACGCATTAAACTGTGGGACGAGTTTAACCCAAATCTTTATCGGATTAACTGCCAGTTGAATACTTCCGATGGTAAAAATAGCTATAAGCATGAGAAATCGACCACCTTTGGTATGCGCGAAGTAAAGCAGGGAAAAAATCATATACTGCTCAATAATCATCCGATACATTTACGAGGTAATGTAGAAAATGCGGTTTTTCCAAAAACAGGACATGCTCCGCTTGATGATGGCTCTTGGGAAAGAATTATGATGCTGATGAAGAACTACGGCATGAACCATTTACGTTTCCATTCTTGGTGCCCTCCGGCTGCTGCCTTTCGCATGGCAGACAAACACGGAATATATTTTGAGGTGGAAATGCCTATGTGGGGCAAAGATGCCGAACCCGACGAAGCAAGATATAACTTTTTCCGCCGGGAAATTAAAGCTATTTTAAAAGAATATGGCAATCACCCGTCTTTTGTTCTTTACTGCAATGGCAATGAAATTACAGGCAATTTCGACTTTATTGAGGAATTGACTGCGGAAGGTAGAAAAGCTGATCCGCGCCATTTGTATAGTGGTTCTACGGCGCGAACACGGGTTAAGTCAGATCACTATTACGTATCGCAACAAACCAACAAAGGTGCGGTGAAGGTTTATGAGGGGCTACCCGGCACCGACTGGGATAAGAACATGGAATCTGATGTAGATGTGCCTGTTATCTCGCACGAGTCGGGACAACGTTGTATCTACCCAAATTTTGATGAGATAAAGAAATATGCAAACAGTCCCGTGGAGGCCCGAAATTTTGAGGTTTTTCGAGACCTATTACAAAAGAATGGCATGTTGGATCAGGCAAAAGATTTCTTTAGGGCATCTGGTGCGCTGACGGTACTGGAATACAAAGCCGTCATCGAAGCCTTATTGCGCTCGGGTAAATCCGCTGGTTTCCAGCTCTTGTCGATGAACGATTTTCCAGGGCAAGGCTACGCTCCAGTCGGTATTTTTGATCCCTTCTGGGACTCAAAGGGACTGGTTACTGCCGATAAATTCCGCGAGTTTTGCGCGCCCACTGTCGCATTACTGCGGTACGAAAAAAGCAGTTTCTTCAATACGGAAACATTTAAAGGTAAAGCGGAAGTGTATAACTTTAGCAATTCCGTACTCGAAAATGCCACAATTAAATGGTGGTTGACGGATACCGCAGGCAGTGTATTGCAAAAGGGTACGCTTAAAAAGCAAACCATTGCCAACGAAAATGTATCGCCGGTGGGTGAATTTGAGGTTCCCCTAAAAAATATCCGCAGCCAAAAGGTTACGGTTCATCTTGCAGTTAATGATTCTATTAAAAATAGCTGGGACATTTGGGTATATCCCAAACATCAAAATCTGATGCAGTCTACAGATAAGGTTTTGTACACCGATGTCTATGACGATGTTGCAAAAAGTCAGCTGGCTCAGGGAAAAACGGTGGTTCTCTATGCTTCGCCAGACAAAATAAAAGGTCGAAAATCACTATTTCATAATCATTTTTGGAACCCTATTATGTTTGCTTGGGCACCAATGACGATCGGCAATCTGGTTCATCATCAACAGGCCATGTTTAAAGATTTCCTTACTTCATACCATACTGATTGGCAATGGTGGGATATCCTCAATCATGCAAAAGTAATCGAAATGCAAGATGCCCCACAACAACTTCGTCCGTTTATACAGGTCATTGACAGCTATGATAACAACCAAAAATTAGGTATAGGTTTCGAAGCTCAACTGAACGGTGGAAAACTTCTGGTAATGGCATTAGATACAAAGACCGATATGGATAACCGCCCGGCCACCCAACAATTGTTGTACAGTATGGATAACTATGTAAAAAGTGAGAAATTCTCGCCACAAGTTGCCGTGGATGAGACTTTTATTCAATCATTTTTAATAAAGTAAAGAAGAGTTAAACGATGATAAGAGCATTTATCTGGACGCTAACAGCGTTTTTGTTAGGGCAATCCCTAAAGGCACAAGAAGTGATGGTAGAATGGAAAGCCGGAGTATCGCAGATCTATAAAAAAACCGTCGAGGCTAAAAGTCCGTTATCTTTTAACGATTTGAACGTCGAATTTGGCTATGTGCTTTATCAGACCGAGATTACTACGGATGCCGAAAGTGAGGAACTAGCATTAGAGAATGTACGCGATTATGCGGTGGTCTATGTGGATGGCATGTTACAGGGAACTCTGACGGATCAAGATAAAAAACTGGTGATTAAAATAGGTTCGGGCACACATATACTTCAATTTTATGTCGAGAATATCGGGCGAATCACCTATGGGCCAGAAATTACAGACAATTCAAAGGGGTTGTTTGGTGCGGTTACTTTAGCTGGAAACGAACTGCACAACTGGAAAATGATCCCCTTGGATGCACGTAATTATCCACTTAAGAATCTGATTTTTGAACGAAGTGCACCCCCTAGTGGCCCCGGTTTTTACCAGGGTCAGTTCGAAATTAATCCGTCACAAAACAAGTATCTTAATATGACAGGGTGGGGGATGGGAGAAGTTTGGATAAATCAAAAATATTTAGGGTCTTATTGGGAAGAAGAAAAACAACAATCATTGTTAATCCCGTCAGAATATTTATTACCCGACCACAATGAACTGGTGATATTCGAGCTAAAAAATAAGCAACAAACGAAGATAAATTTGTCGCCTACTCCTGTTTTTAAGTAAATTGGCGTTTTTGATTGGTTTGGATTTCACTTGCTGAAAAAGAACTTATGCCATAATTTGGACGTGACTCTTTGTATAATAAAATGAGAATCGTAGTTTAACGGAATACTGTTTGTAAATAATATCGCTGAGCATTTTGATTGCAACTAGTATCGGTAAATCTCTGATTGAACTTTAAGCAGCTTTAGAAGCATCTGTAAATGAATAAATACAGTCTAATAATTTGTTTTTTTATTTTCTGGGGGCAATGTGTTCTCGGTATTGATCTTTCAAGATACCGGTTTCACCTCATGCCCGAAACTTCGTATTATGGCGGTATACAAAGCATTGCTAAAGACAGTTTAGGGCGTATGTGGTATACCGGACCCGATGCACTTTTCATGTATGATGGCAATAGCTTTTATCAGTTAAACGATATCGTTTCGGCGATGAAGCCAAAGCAGAAATGGGGCTATGGTTCTTTAATTCGCGATAGAAAAGGAAATCTATTTTTAGCGTCGGGACAGGGTTTGTTAAAATTTAATTACGAACGGTTTTCTTTTCATATCGTTGTCCCCGGAGTAATTCGTTCAGTTTGTGTACATCATGATGGTCAAGTTTACATGCTCTCGGAAAATAGTTTACTCCGCTATAATCCACAAAATGAACACATAGAAAGTTTTTTGTTGCCCAAAAACAAGTCTTTTCAAAATGTATTGAGTGTCAAAGACCAAGTGTTTTTAACCCAAGATGCAATCTTACACACGGTAGAAATGTCTAAAAAGCGCCTTGTTCAGTTTGCGGATTTTAGCAGTACAGCAAATCAGGTGAACGATGTGGTTGCATACCGTGGGCTGTATTACTTTTTAACACCGCGGGGAGGAATACATGTCACAGATTTGACAGGCAATTTAAAGCAGAAAATTCCGGTAGCGGTTGCTGGAAATTCATTCGTTTTAACGAAAAAACTGTACTTGGACCAAACTGGGGTGATCTGGGTGGCTACCCAGGGTGGATTATTCCTTTATGATCCCGCCAATGAAGGTAGCAGCACCTTGCGGATGAACCTAAACGATATTTATTCATTGCCCAATAACTCCATTTGGACAATTTATCCAGATCCGGATCAGGGTGTTTGGATAGGTACTTACGGTGGTAAAATCGCCTATTGCTCGCTTTACGATTCGAGAGTACGTTACTTTAAACCGAGCCCTGGCGGTCTGAATCATCCCATTGTCAGTAGTTTTCAGGAAGATCATTTGGGAAATATATGGATCGGTACAGAGGGGGGGAGCCTAAATTACTGGGATAGGAAAAAAGATCAGTTTATCCATCCCGAAAAGTCGCAGGATAGGGGGCCAAGTCCCAATATGATTAAGCGGCTTAAGTTTGACGAAGCAAGCAAGAGCCTGTTAATTTCTGCCTATAATGGTGGAATTGGTAGTTATGATGTAAACAATCAGCGTTTCAGTAGTTTCGATTTCCGCTCTCCGGAAAGCCAGCAATTGCTGACGGTGTATGATTTTGCAAACGATCAGGAAGGTAACTGGTGGATGACAGATCCCGACAAACCATTTTTATATCGCAAGAACCGGCAAGGTCCGATAGAAATGGTTAGAATCAAGGATTCCAAAGGCAATAAGTTGAATCTGGAAGTAGAAGCATTATATGTGAATAACCAAAATCAGCTCTGTTTAATTAGCCATCAAGGATTTTTTATTGTAAATCTCCGTACGTTAAACGTGTTGAAGCACTACATGGTCAAAGATGCTTCCTATTCTGCAAATTACCTGTGCTGCTATACTGTGACTTCAGATGGCGAAGTATGGCTGGGAACCTTGGGGAAAGGAGTAAACGTGCTCAAAGAAGACGGAACATACATCAATTATAGTCTAAGTAACGGATTTCCAGCAAAAATGGTATTTGGCATATTAGAAGATGACGCTACCAAAAATGTCTGGTTAAGTACAAGTGATGGTCTTTTTTGTTTCAATAGGAAATTCAGAAAATTTGAGAAAGCCAGATTCTATCAGGAAAATAACATTGGTTCATTTTATATTCATGCCGCTTACAAAACTTCCAAGGGCGAAATGCTGTTTGGTGGCACCAATGGGTTTTTACTTTTCGATCCCGCATACCTCAATAAAAATCCGCAAAAACCAAAGGTTTTTTTTACAGGATTTCTGGTCAACAATAAACTTGTGAAACCAGAAGACGGTACATCAATTTTAACGAAAGACATTGGTAGCCTTTCCAATCAAAAAGGAGATAAGATTAGGCTTTCCAGTAACCAGTCCAATGTCGAAATTAAGTTTTCGGCAAATAGTTATCTATCCGCAGATAAGAACCAGTTTGCTTACCGGATGCTGGGGCTTGGCGAGGACTGGCAAATTAGTCATGCCAACCAAAAATCTGTACAGTTTCTTAATCTTCCGGCAGGAGATTATACTTTCGAGATCAAGGCTTCCAATAATGATGGCCAATGGGGCAATCAAATATCGCGCTTATACATCCACGTAGATCCCCCATTTTTTTTGTCCTGGTGGGCTTATTGTTGCTATGTTGCCCTTATCTCTGCCCTGCTCTTTTTTATTATGCGATATTATAGCAATAAAAGAGTGTTTAAGGAGCGTTTGGCGCTGCAGCGTTTAAAGGAACGGAATATGCATGAGCTGAACCAGGCGCGCACTGATTTCTTTACCAATATCTCGCACGATTTAAAAACACCACTAACTTTGGTATTACAGCCGCTTAAGCAACTCAGAGAAACTATTGTACCTCATGATACTGCTTTGGTTTACATGGATTTAATAGAGAAGAATGTCTCTCGAATTCAACGTATGATTAGCCAATTGTTGCGCTTTAGGGAAATTGAAAGTCAAAAAATTACCCTAAATCCTCAAATTGGTGATTTTATTAATTTTGTACGCGATATATTTGGCCTATTTGAGCTCTATGCCAACAAAAAAAGTGTTGAAACGAATATTTCGGCTTTTAAGGATAACTTGTATGTCGCCTTTGATTATGATGTTATCGAAAAAATATTGACTAATCTATTCTCTAATGCCTTAAAATATACACCTGATAATGGGTATGTGGGGGTACGTATCTATCCTACCACGGCGGAGGAAAAAGAACGGTTTTCATCCTTGAATATCACGGAAGTCGAATATATCTCCATTGAAATTTTAAATACCGGTGACTGTTTTTCTGAAGAGCAGATTTCAACTCTTTATACCTCTTTCAACAGGCTATCATCCCATCGGCCAACTTTCGAAGAAAGTTCAGGACTTGGGCTTGCCATTGTCAAGGAACTCGTAGATGTGCTGGAAGGCAAAATATGGATGGTCAATAAGACCGATAAAATTTCATTTACCATTTCCCTGCCTTTAAAAAATCAGGCCGGCTCGGGAGATATGCAATCTAATGTTTATGATTACACAGTTTCTGAAATCGATGAGATCATCACCCCGGATATTTTTGCGCCTGAAAGGGGATGCAAAAGCATAAAAAAGACAGATAATATCCTGCTCATTGAAGATGACCAACAATTTCGGGGTTATTTGGAGCAACGTCTGGCTGAAAAATATAATGTATATACTGCCAGTGACGGAGAAGAGGGATTAATAAAAGCTGAAAAAATCTATCCACAACTCATTATTACCGATCTAATCATGCCGAATCGAAGTGGTTTGGATGTTTGTCGTAGCCTGAGGCAAAATTTTAAGACTAGCCATATTCCCATTATTATGATTTCTGGTACCGGAGATGACAATCAGAATAAAATAAAAGCGTTGGAATTCGGTGCCAATGTATTTATTGATAAACCTTTTCATATCGACTATCTGTTGCAACAAACAGAAACCATTTTAAGAAACCAGCAGGAATTAAAAGAAAAATACAGTAAACATATTCAAGTGGATCCGTCCAATGTTACCGTCACATCCATGGATGAGGAGCTATTAGTTAAGGCCATTCGGATCATTGAAGAAAACATCGATAACGCCAGTTATTCCGTAGAAGACTTTGTGGCTGACATGAACGTGGGCAGAACCATTCTCTATCAGAAAATAAATGATATTGTGGGGATGTCGATCAAAGAGTTTATTTTGAATATGCGTCTGAAAAGAAGTGCTTATCTGTTGGAGAAATCGGATTTGACCATTGCGGAAGTTGCTTATCAGACTGGGTTTAACAATGCCAAATACTTTAGTGTCTGTTTTAAAAAGCAGTTTGAACTAAGTCCTTCAGATTTTAAAAAGAAAGTTTCCAGCGGGAAGAAATGAAAAACAGCCAATCCTAACGATGATGAAAATGATAATTTTTAGAAGAGTGCTTCTCTTTAGCTATTTTATTTGCTTATGTAATATTATGCATTTGACAGCAGCAGTCAACCAAGCGGTAGATGAAATGTATATTAGTCCCAATAATTATAAAACTGGTACCCAGTCTGAACGAATACAGAAGGCTATAAATGCGGCAAAAAACAGTACTGGAAAAGTAGTCATACCGAAATATGACGCCATAGCTAAAAAAAGTATTTGGCTCATTGATCAGGCCATTTTACTTCCTGGTGATTTTGAACTCGAATTGAATAACTGCACCATTAAGCTTTCCGATAAATGTCGGGATAATTTTATTCGTTCAGCGAATTCTGGATTGGGAATCAATACTATATCTCCATTAAAAAACATCAAGATCATTGGAAAAGGTAATGTCCTTCTAGAAGGAGCTGATCATCCAAGAGCTACCGGCGATCATAATAAAACGCTATCGCTAAATCCCAGCAGATTTGACCAATCTTATGGCACTGATGCTGGCAAACCCGGAATGAATCAAAAGGGTGGTTGGCGAAATCACGCCATTATATTGGCTTATACCGATGTTTTTGAGGTTAGTGGCATTACATTGAAAGATTATCATGGGCATGGATTGGTATTAGAGCGCTGTACAAATGGTAAGGTAAGCGATATTACTTTTAACGTAAGGCAAGCCGTGAATGTGGATGGAACTGACCAACAGATCTTAAACCAAGATGGGATGGGCATACGTTTTGGCTGTAAGAATATTCTCATTGCAAATTGTAGAGGAAGAAGTGGCGACGATTTTATTAACATCGGTTTGACAGATACTGGAGTGGGAGCAGGAGAAGAAAATGTAAATGTGGTCAGTGGCTCGATATACAGGGGTGAAATCGACAATATTTCGACTATTTATCTCCAAAATTGGCAGGACTTTTATTCGATCTCACACCGATCTATTCGGATTATGCCTGTAGGTAAGCTCCGGATAAGCAATATTTTCATTGACAATATGGTCATCAGTCCCTTGGCGAAACAAGGTCTAGTGGTTGAGTATGCCGAGCATGTGAAAGGTTTGTTTGTGCGGAATTTCATCAGTCATCAACCTATAAAAGCCAGCGGTATTTCCCAGGCCAGTTTCAGAGACGTCCTGTACAAAGGGCAAGGTGAGGCTATTGATGTGCAACAAAGCGATTCTGTACTTCTAGATCACGTAATGGGAATAAAAAATTAGTGATACAATCGCTCGCGATCTTGTTTTTGAAGGCAAAAACACCTGTTTTTGCCTTTTGTACAAAATCAAACCATTTTCGTACAAAAACGAACCCTAGGAATTGGTGATGATTATAGTTTTGTCTTAACCAATTTTAAAAAGGAAAATATGTGTATGAAAATTATTCCCGACCACGTGATCAGGCTCACTCAGGGTAATCCCAACTTTACAAAAACCAATGACATTACTTTTCGGAATATTGTATTTCGTCAATAGGTCGGAAAACGAGATGTTGCCTTCCGCATTGCGTATGCGTTTGCAGCCTCACCTATTATTTATCACAAGAAGTTAAATTAGTCCAAGCCTATTGAAGCATAATTATTTCAAATATATGTTCTCTACGAGAAAGGGAAAGTAAAGAACACAGGTAATTTTAAACTAACCATTATAAATCAATGATACAAAAGATACATATCTGGCTCAGGAGCTGGATAATGAGTGCTACCCTATTGGCGGTGGCATCCAATTACGCTTATTCGCAAGCAGCAGATCAAATGCAAGTCAAGGGTCAGGTGACTAATGATGCGGGAGAAGCACTTAAAGGTGTTTCAGTCATGATTAAGGGAGCGAGAAATGGTGTACAGACCGATTCAAATGGAAATTTTACTATCCAGGCGGCTCCCACTGCTACGCTACTATTTACCTATATTGGTTTCAATAGCCAAGAAATAAAAGTCAATCCATCAGGAGTCATCCATGTGAAAATGTCTGGAACTAATGTTTTGGATCAGGTCGTTGTGGTCGGTTATGGTACAGCCAAGAAAAAAGATCTAACTGGAGGCTTGGCTGTCGTCGGAAAAGAGCAGCTAGGTATGGTATCGACCTCCAATCTGATGGATCGCTTGGTGGGACAGGTGGCCGGTTTCTCCATTACCACCGGTGAAGCTGCGCCAGGGGCATCGCAAAGCTTGTTGATAAGGGGCGAAAATTCAATATCGGCCAATAATAGTCCACTCATTATCTTGGATGGTATTCCATACAGCGGATCCTTGGCAGATATTGATCCCAATAACGTTGAAAACCTTTCTATCCTAAAAGATGCTTCCGCATCGGCTATTTACGGTTCTCGAGCGGCGAATGGTGTTATTTTGATACAAACCAAAAGAGGAGCGCTAGGTAGAGCGCAAGTAAACTATAAAGGTTTGATTGGCATGGCTGAGCCAATGCAGCGTATCAATGTCATGGGACCAAATGAATATATCCGCTTCCAACAAGACATTGCCCGTATCAAGCAGGGGTATACTGGTGCGTTGTTAGATCCTATAGCAGGCGATATTATTAGTGTAACTGAGCGTGGTAATTATGCGAAAGGCATTACTAATAATTGGCAAGATTACGTCTTTCGGAAAGCTTTGACCATGGATCATCAATTGAGCATTTCCGGGGGTACTGAAAACACAAAATATATGGCTGCCCTTGCAGCTTTAGATCAAGAAGGTGTAGTATATAATTCAAAGTTGTCACGTTTAAATATAACCACAAATGTGGATCAGACTTTTAATAAATGGCTAACAACTGGTATAGGGTTGCAATATACCCGAAAAAGTGACGGTGGTATTACACCAAATTTGGAGCATGCCATTAAGCAAAGTCCTTATGGTAGTTATAAGGACGAATCTGGTAGGTATGTTCCTGAACCTATGGAGTACTCATTGATCGTCAATCCGATGCGTAACGTCAATGCGATTCAGGATAGATATAATAACAATTTCTTTCTTTCGGGATATGCCAATATTTTGTTGCCTATAGAAGGTCTTTCCTTACGATCAAATTTTGGCTATAATTACCGCAATGGATTTACAGGAACCTATTATGGGCGTAATACCTTTGAAGGCAGGGATCAGGGTACACAGGCCGGGGGCAGTGCTTCCATCAACAATTCTAATTATAACGATTATACCTGGGAGAACTTGCTTAAATACGAGGGGCAGATCGGCGATCATCGTTTTGATGTGACTGGTTTATTCAGTATGCAAAAAACGAAAAGCTGGTCGACGGGACAAAGCGGGGCTGGTTTTGTAACTGATGATACAGAATACTTTATGATAGGTTCGGCCAGCCGTCTTGTTTCCAACAGTGCTTCGTTGTCGGAGTCGGCCATGCTGTCTTATATGGGTAGAATAAATTATGCCTATAAAGGGAAGTATTTATTGACCTTGACCGGACGTACAGATGGGGCTTCGGTATTTGGTATCAACAATAAATATGCATTCTTTCCTGTGGCAGCAGCGGCATGGCAAATTGGGGAAGAACGCTTTCTGAAAGATAATGTCAAATGGCTTGACATGCTGAAAATCCGCCTTTCTTATGGAGCCAACGGTAACCAGGCAATTACACCCTATCGCACTTTAGACCGCTTATATTCCAATGTAAAATATATCTGGGGCGATGATGGCGCTGCGGTGACTACAGCATATTTGGCCGGAGATGGTGTCGGTAACCCTAATTTGAAATGGGAAACGACCTATTCGACAAATCTTGGGCTGGACTTTCAACTATTTAACAATAGGTTTGGCGGAACTATTGATGCCTATCTTTCTAAAACGAAAGATCTGTTGATGACCCGTACCGTACCTATTATGAATGGGTACAATCGAATTTGGGACAATATTGGTGCAACTCAAAATAAAGGGATTGAGGTCACTTTAAATTCGGCGAATGTTAAAGGCGAAAATTTCCAATGGAATACGACTGCTGTATTTTCTCTAAATCGTGACAAAATCGTCGAGTTAAGGGGGGATGGCATAGATGATATTGCTAATAATTGGTTTATTGGTCAACCCTTGCGAGTATTCTACGATTATAAAATGATCGGTGTATGGCAAAATGGAGAAACCATTACTGTTGACGGGGCAGCTCCTGGGGCCGCCAAGCTGTATGATCGCGATGGTAACGGCAAGATAGAGACCAGTGACAGAGTGGTTATCGGATCTAAAAATCCACGTTACACAGCTTCTTTGGCCAACCGATTCTCTTACAAAAATTTTTATGCATCTGCTTTAATTACTGGTGTTTTTGGTGTTTGGCGCGACGATCACATGGCCAATTTGGGAGCCTGGACTTTCGGAATTACTAACTATGTACACGATGCAAATTATTGGACACCGGAGAATTCTAATGCGACGATTGTTTCACCGGGCTATCTCAATCCATTGGGGCACGGGTACTATAAAAAGGTGAGCTATGTGCAGGTGAAAAATATCACCTTCGGCTATAAATTACCGCAAAAAATTGCTAAAAAGGTAGGTGTAAATGGTATTGATATAAATGCCAGCATCAACAATCTGAATACGATTTCTAATATCAGAGAGGTGCTCAATTATGACAATAGCTGGATGGCCTCTTATCCAACGGCACGCTCTTATATGTTTGGCTTAAATATAAATTTCTAATCGAATAGGACATGAAAATAAAAAATATTATCACAACAAGTTTAGGGCTTATCGTATTGTTCACCTTGGGAGGCTGTAAGAAGTTTCTGGAGGAAGAGCTCAAAACTGAACTGGCACCATCCAATACGTATACCAGTACCTACGGTTTCGAAGTGGGAAGTGCTGGTTTATACGCACTCACGCGTTCTGAATACAATACCTATGGTGAAGGTGGGGCGTTTATTCACAATGGCGCTTGTCCATACGAAGCCTTACAAGTATCGACAGATATCGCCGACGCAATTAATAGTGATGGTTCTTTGATGGCTTTTGCTAACCTCACGCTTACCGCGTCAGAGCGGTTTGTGGGTACTTACTGGAATTGGGCATATAATCTTATTTCTTCTGCAAACTTGATGCTGGTTTATTCCGAAAAAAACACCAATTGGGATACGCCGGAAGATAAGGCACGTTTCCAGGCCGAAGCTCGCTTCTTTCGTGCTTATGCTTATCGTACCTTGGTTTACCTTTATGGTGATGTACCCTATGTAGAAACCATTCTGTATGACTTTCAGCTTAATTTTACCCGTACACCCAAAGCCGAAGTGATCGGGCAGATGGTAGACGACCTAAAGTTTGCGGTGGATAATCTGCCCACGAATCCGGACGGTGTTAAAGAAGGTAAGCTGACCAAATGGGCCGCAAGCCATTTGCTAAGCGAAATATATCTGTTGCAGGGCAATCATGCCGAAGCGGAAAAGGCAGCGTTGGCCGTTATCAATAGTGGTTATTACAACCTTATGAAAAGTAGATATGGGGTGAATAGCGGTAAACCGGGTGATGTATTCAGCGATTTATTTTTGGAAAATAATCAAAATAGAAAAAGTGGTAATAAAGAAAGTATCTGGGTATTGCAATTTCAGTTTAATACAATCGGTGGTGGAACCAACTCAGATGACTGGACCCGTAGGGCTTGGATACCGAATTACTCGACCATTACGGGATTTGTTTTGGCGGATACCCTGGGCGGTCGTGGTATCGCACAATTGGTTCCGATGAAGTGGTGGGTTGGCACCACTGGAACAAATGCAACAGGGAATGTAGCGGGTATTTTTGAAGCAAATGATATCCGTAATTCGGGCCATAATATTAAACGAAACTGGTATTATAACAACGTAAACGAGACCTCGCTTTATGGCAAAAAGGCTAATATTACTGAGCAAACTTGGTTTACGACAAAAAGCTTATTTCCAGCGATTACAAAATTCTTTTATGGACGGCCAGAAAATCTAAGTCTATCCGGTAGCTACAAAGACCGTATGAAATTTCGTTTGGCTGAAACCTATCTATTACTTGCCGAATCCTATTTGGGGCAAAATATGCCTGATAAAGCTGCGCAAGCTGTCAATGAGGTGCGAAAAAGAGCCGGGGCCTCCGAAATCACCGGTGCTCAAATCAATATGGATTTCTTGCTCGATGAGCGTATTCGCGAATTAGTTGGGGAAGAAAGCAGGCGATTTACTTTGGTGCGTACCAATAGCTTGGTGGAGCGTGTTAAAAAATATAACAATGCGATAAAGGATAAAATAACGGACAACAATATCCTGTGGCCTATTCCGCAGGTCATTAGGGATGCTAATACAGGTGCGCCATTCCCTCAGAACCCTGGTTACAATTAATGTTAGCGGGAGCAGCTGTGCCAGTCAGGCTCATAATACTATCCAAATGTTAGTAAAAAATTAAACCAATGAAAATCATCAATTATTTATATAAAACGTTATTTTTCTTCTGCATGTTAATTTGCCATGTATCGTGCAAACAGGAAATACAGGATATACCCAAAGTCAATGAGACAATGGAACTTCAACCTTCTGCTGAGATTATTACGCTTGACGAGGTCAATATGACCAAAGATATTGTCACATTCAATTGGAAACCCGCCAGAGTACAGTCAGATGATCATTTGGTCAGCTACAGCACCATGTTGGATGTGGTGGGGAACAATTTCGGTACGGGTACGGCCATATTTAACTATGAAGACGACAATGTATTTAGCAGAAGCTTTACTTCCGAACAATTGCAAAATTGGGCCAATGAAAAGTGGGGTATACCAGCAAACAAGAGCTTTACGCTGGAGTTTAGGGTAGTTGCTCAATGGGAGGGCGGCGGTACTTTTGAAGCACCTGAGGTGAGGACGGCAAGAATTACAGTAAATCCAATCAAGACGGTTGTTTTTGATGCCGATAAAGTGTTCTTGAGCGGCAGCGCCGTTGGCGGAACTAAGGTGGAGCTGCCAAAAACATTGGAAAACCTAGATCAATATGCTTATGTATTGAATTTGCAGCCGGGCGAACTTGAAATTCCTGTCGAATTTAATGGAGAGACCAATTATGTGGTTACTGCCGATGGGAGCGCAGCAATAAACGATGGTAATGCGATCGGGATAAAGATGAGAGAAACAGTATTCTCCTGGAAAATAGAGACTGCTGGTGAGTACCGTGTCGTGGTCAATATGCAGAAAGCTACCGCTACGATCTATTCGCCGGCGAAAGCACTTTCCGCAAAAACGGTGATATGGACAGGAGATCAACCTTATACGACCACCGTGACGGATTTATGGATGCATGGGAGTATTAATGGTTGGGGAACGCCTGTTAAAATGAATTGTCAGGTAAGTCTGGCCGATCCGCAAATTTTGGTCTATACTGGTGGTAAAGTTGGTACTACTAAGTTTATTGTGACCGGAGATAACAGTAACAACAAAAATCTGGCTTACGCATTTAGTGCTCCGCCTACGTCCGACGGCGTCGCGCAAACTTTGTCTCTCACTTTGGGAAAAGTAACCGAAATGGGCGGGGGGACGATAAAGGGTAATCGCGATTCATATTTCACCATTCCCGCCACCACAAATGTGTTGATCCTTGATTTAAGAAATATGACTATTCTGGCGTTAAAACGATAAGAGATCGGGTAAAAAATACAAGTTAACCTCAACATTTCTAAAAGTGAAAAATATAACCTATAAAAAAGCCTATCTCAAAGCATGTCTTGTCATGCTTTGCTTTCTAGCATTTTCATGCAAGAAAAATGATGCTGATATCGAAAAAGATATATCAGGAACCTTGGTAAAACCCAGTTACAACAGGAGCACTATGTTTCGTAATCCCTTAAATGGTTGGGTAATGTACGCTTCGGCTTCGGGAAACCCTTCTTATTGGGATACCCAATTTTATGTACCTGATTTGGGTAAAACGGTCAAAGCGATTGATTATGCATCTGCCTGTTATATCCGTACCAGCTGGCGAACCTTTAATCCTGCAGATGGCGTGTATGCCTGGAGAGATCCTAGCACAGCAATCTACAAAATGATCAAAGGAGCACAAGATAAAGGATTACCCATCGCGTTTCGTATCGTTGTCGACGGTCGCGACCAAGGTGCAAATACGCCGCAGTTTGTGTTCGATGCAGGCGCTAAGTATTATTTGGCTAATCCTTCTTTTCCCGATAGAAAAACACCAGTACTGCAAGATCCTATTTTTAGGAAATATTATAGCAAGGTGATTGAAGAACTAGCGAAGGATTTTAACGATTTAAATAAAACCTCTTTTGTCGATGCCTATGGACTCGGTTTGTGGGGGGAAGGGCATAGTGTGATTTATGAAGATCCTAATCACCCTTCCGGTCAAAATATTGAAGTCATTAAAGAAGAAGTTGTTGACTGGATTTCCGATGTGTATTCCAAGAATTTTACAAAAGTACCCTTACTGATTAATTATCATCGTCTGGTTGGTGACCCTTCGGGCAGTGGAGCTGCGAACCCCAATTCGGAGAAGTTATTGAATAAAATGATTAATAAAGGCTACAGTCTGCGTCAAGATGCCTTTGGAATGACAGACTATTACCAAAGCTGGGAGAAGAATTTTGCTAAGGTGTGGAATTTTAAACGTCCCGTTATTATGGAGGGCGGTTGGATAACCACAGGTACGCACCGTTATTGGACTGATCCCATCGGTAAATACAGACAAAACCATCCCGAAGATGTTCGGCAGGGTGAATTTGACAGCTCCTTGGAAGCGGCTGTAAACATGATGGATTTCCGGATCGGTGAAATTGAAAGCTGGTTTACCAAGTCCTTTACGTTATGTCAACGTTTTATATCTGAGGGGGGCTATCGTTTATATCCTGATCGGGTTTATTTACCGGAAAAAGTCAATGTCGGTACTGAAACAACAATTAACCATCGTTGGAGGAATATGGGCTGGGGATATTTTCCGAACAATATTCCGCAGTGGAACTATAAATATAAGGTAGCCTTTGCCCTTCTGGACGGCGAAAATAACGTTAAAAAGGTTTTTGTAGATGATCAAGGAGAACCTTCGACCTGGCTTAAAAATAACCCGATGACCTACGAATTGAAAGCTATTGTTGATCTTCCTACGGGGAACTATACCTGGGCCGTCGCTATTGTAGATACCACAAATGATAATCAGCCTGGGATACAGCTTGCGGTGAACGGTGATATGACCAGCACTGGATGGTTAAAGCTAATGGGAGTACAGATACTGTAATAGTTTGCATGAAGGTTAGAACGCAAAATTATTAGAGGGTTTTTAGTTAAAAGGGGCAGTCCTGACTTGCATTGCCCCTTTCTGATGTCGTTTTTTATTTACATTGCCGGGGCACACCCCATTTGACCTCCGATAACGGATTCTAAGGTTAGATAAAATCTTATAATCCGAACGAAATAATTCTCAGACTATAGTTCGCCATTGGCTAGCATATGCCTATAAATCGTTTTGCAATTTCCGAAGAATCCTGAACATGAGTTCTCTACATACGTTTCCGAAGTATGCGTAGCTACCACTTGGCCACTATTATTGTATACGTTTAATACGTAGACACATCTAATCAACCTCGAATTGTCTTCTTTTGTTTTGGCGGTGGTTTTAGCATCTACATTGGTTTTGGCTACCTTGTAGGCAGTTGTTTTTACACTGACATTTTCTTTGGATGCGTTTGCATCTGTGCTGGCGAAAGCTGCAGTTGATAGCGTAGCAACGGCTATCACACTCATCAATAATTTTTTCATTGTTTTTAAGTTTTTTTTGTTAAATAATGTATGCCCTTTGAGCATATTTTAATTCTCTCATAATAAAAGTAAGAACAAGAAAATTGCGTGAGGTGAACGATCAGTATTCGCGAGAGACGATCTATTATTCGCAGCGACTCAGTCGATATTTATTTTGCTCAGGAAGTTAATGCGATTGTCAGCAAAAATCAGGCTTACCATACCTACAGTCAAAGCCGTAGCGAAGTTGTTAAATCCTTGAAAAAAATGGAGTAAACTAAACTTTGCATGGCCTACAGGCATCCTCTAACCATCAGAAAATTATACGGTTATTAAATTGATGTTGAAATTGAAGAACTTCATGAATACTAAACTCGTTAATTTGGAGCATTTACCGGCCCATGAAGATTATGCCATTTGCATTATTTGCGCAATTGGGTTCGCATTATCCTGTAGAGGCTTACAACAATAACAGCAGCTGCGAATGCTAGCACATGATGTGTTCGAGCGATAGGATAATGCAGAAATCCACCTAGCCCCTGTAACATTAATACAAATTCATTCAAAAATATTCCAATAAGTAAACCGTAAATACCGTAGTGAACGCCTTGTTCCATTTTTAGCAGACAAATCTGAAAAGCATAACCAATTAAAAAGAGGGTAATGATCACCAAAAGAACGAGGTGCAGATAAGCAATGACAATTGGCCGAAAGCCATAAGCTTGTTGACTCAGCGCAGGTATGACGGACAGCCCCTGTAATAACAGCTTGAGGAAAATAGCCGCTAGGACACATAACCAAATCTTTGCTGTGTCTTGGTTTAAGCGAAGTGCAGCATTGTTTCGGATCAGTCTGACGACTCTTTTTGCTAAGGTTACCCAAAGAACAAATTGCAATCCGACTGTCATAACGATAATGATATACAACCAAAGAGGTAGATTCTTCCACCATAGCACGGATAGGAAATAGGTAGGTATAACAGTCATGGCATAGGTGAGCGAGAAACGCGGGCTCATGGGTATTTTACCACCATGTTTATACAGCCAGCCAGCCAGCAGGGCGACACAAGCGAAGAAAAACCAACCATTGTACTGAAAATGAAGATAGAAATAGACCGATGCAAGTTGTTTTAATGGATCCATTTGGTGGGTCGCTTTGAGATAGGCGAGAAAATAGGTTCCAAATGAACTAAATATATTGAAAAATAGGGCCGCCTTTATTAAAATCGAAAGAGCTGGAGGAAGCATAGATGATTTAAGATCCCTGAATAATTGAGCGCAAAACCAATAAGAGACAAGGATTGATAAGAATGACCATATAATTGAATATATACTATAACCAGTACATAAAAAGGAAATAAGCATACCTGCAGAAATTGTGCAATTGGCCAATAGGATATGCTGATATTTTCTACATAAAATTTGATTGACTTTTATTTCCAGAACGGTCATCATGAGAAAGATCATGAGCGCTTGGGATACCCAGCCTGAAAATGCAAAATGCGAATGTGCGTGCATGATGTTTTTCTGGTCGATCCAGGGAATGGGAAATAAAAATTTTAAACGCATAATCAATCCCAAAATACCGACGATAAGCAAGTTGAATAGGGTAATGACGATCCATTTCTTAATACTTAAATAGTTCATTATTTTATTCATATGTTGATTTTTTCAGAACGCGGTATCGTTGTTTCAGCGTTCAATCTATGCCATCGGCGGGAACAAAGACTTTTCCGCGGACAATGTTTAACTTATCATCCTTTTCCATTTGCTTCATTGTCCGGATGATTGTTTCTACTCGTAGTCCAGTCATATTTGCCAATTGTTGGCGCGTAAGCATAAGTCGGTTGCATTCCTGACAAACGAGCCTTTTGCTTTCATTTAATTTGTGAATCAGATTGGACAGGATTTCTTCAGGTGAGCGATTGTAAATTAATTTGATCATGAATAGTTTAAAGTGCAGCTCACGGGCGATCTTTTGTGAAATTACATGATGTAGATGACTGTATTCATGCATGATTTCGAAGAATCTTTTCGAACTGATCTTCAACAAAGTACATGAACTGTCTGCAATTGCTGTTACTGTATTCAGTCCGTTGTCTAATATGGCCACTTCACCAAATCCCTCGTTGGCGCAGATCACGTTATGGAGGACTTCTCGGCCGTCGGACAAGAAATTAGAAAGACGAACTCGTCCATTTAACACCTGATAATAAAATAACGCCATGCTGTCCTCGTGAAAAAGTATTTCACCAACATCGGCATGTATGCTGCTCGCTCCCTTTTCGAGAAGTATTACGCTTGGAATCATCGTTCGACATTAGTTAAAATTAACTATACGGAATAAAGATATAGCAACATCGAAAAATAGATGTTGATGTTGGTCACAGGAATGAGTGATTAAAATCAATTTTGTTTTAATGTGTTTATATATAGTGTTTTATGTTTTTTGGTCGGTGTTTTTTTTGAAGCTGAAGCACTTTATGATTTGCCTCATAAAATAGCTACAACCTTCCCCTATACCTTTGGATTACGTAAAACACAATCAAGTTTGAATACAAAACCAAAATAAGATGAGAAAGCTAATTGTATGCTGTTTGATGGGATTATTTATCTACTCCTGTTCATCAAACAATGGCGAGAAAAAAACAGTTGCCAACAGTGCGAACGAAACTGGAGCTACGGCAAATGACGCCAGTGGATATGATCCACACCGAGGTGAGGGAAAATTTGACCAGGTTGAAATCGGCGAACATTTGGATGCGCCAATGGCCACAGCCGGAAAAATGATTGTTGATTTAAAATGTGCTTCCTGTCATAAGCTTACCGACGAAAAGCTGGTAGGACCCGGGTGGAAAGGCGTGACACAACGGAGAAAGCCACAGTGGATCATGAATTTTATCACGAACCCTGATCAGATGATCGATAAGGATCCTGAATTACAGGCACAACTTGAATTATGTATGGTCCGAATGCCCAACCAGAATCTAACGGATGAGGAAGCCCGAAAGGTATTGGAGTTTATGCGACAAAATGATGGCGTAAAATAATAAAGCTGAATAAGAATCAACAAAACTGCATAGGTATTAACCTTAAAATAAGAATAGAATGACTTTAACAAAATACATATTGACGAGCCTAATGGCGAGCGCAATGTTGTCAAGTTTCCACGCCTGTAAACCCAAAGGAGCGGGATCCGCCGTGAGTGGCGATGCCGCCGAGAAGGTGTATGTTGCCCCAGGGAAATACGATGAATTTTACAATTTTGTATCTGGGGGATTTAGTGGACAGCTCTCCGTTTACGGACTTCCATCCGGCAGATTACTGCGTGTAATCCCCGTTTTTTCACTAGACCCTGAAAAGGGCTGGGGCTTTAGTGAAGAGACTAAACCGATGCTCGAAACGTCCCATGGCAATGTACCCTGGGACGATTTACACCATGTGCAGCTTTCCAAAACAGATGGAAACTACGACGGTCGTTGGGTATTTGTCAATGCTAACAATACCCCCCGTATTGCCCGGATCGATCTGACAACTTTTCGTACGGCAGAAGTCCTCGAGCTCCCGAATAGCGGTGGAAACCACTCCTCACCTTATATAACTGAAAACACCGAATATGTTGTCGCAGGAACCCGATTTTCGGTACCGCTTGACGGCGAGTCTGGCGATGTACCTATCAATACCTTCAAAAAGAATTTTCGCGGAACATTGAGTTTTGTCAGCGTAAGCAAGGATAATGGCAACATGGAATTAGCTTTTCAGATTGAGACACCCGGTGTAAACTATGACCTGAGCCGAGCCGGTAAAGGGACTTCTCACGGCTGGTTTTTCTTCTCCACCTACAATACTGAACAGGCAAATACATTGCTGGAAGTTAATGCTTCCAAAAATGATAAGGACTTTATATTAGCCGTCAACTGGAAAAAAGCCGAAGAATATTTGAAAGCCGGAAGGGGGAGAAAGGTAACTGGTTTGAAGTATGCCCATAACACTTACGACGAGAAGTCCCATACTGCGAAGACAACATTCAACACAGAAACTGTCGTATTGAAGGCGGAGGAACTGGAGGGGCTATGCTACTATATTCCTTGTCCTAAATCTCCGCATGGTGTCGATGTTGATCCTACCGGAGAATACATTGTAGGATCGGGTAAATTGGCTGCTGTCATACCTGTATTTTCATTTGCTAAAATGCAGAAAGCAATCCAGGAAAAACAATTTGAAGGTAAATTCGGTGGGATCCCAATTATAAAATACGAATCTGCACTGTATGGTGAAGTACAAAAACCTGGTTTAGGCCCACTACATACGGAATTCGATGGTAAAGGAAATGCAATTACCTCATTCTTTGTGTCCTCCGAATTGGTCAAATGGAATATTAAAGATTTAAAGGTGCTAGACCGAACACCAACATTTTACTCAACAGGTCATTTGATGATACCGGGAGGAGATACCAAAAATCCAGACGGCAAATATGTCATTGCGTATAATAAAATCACGAAAGACCGCTTTCTTCCTACTGGACCTGAGTTGGCGCAGAGCGCCCAATTGTTTGATATCTCGGGAGACAAAATGCAGTTGTTGTTAGACTTTCCGACGATTGGGGAACCGCATTATGCGCAAGCCATTAAGGCTGAGAAGGTAAAAGATAAAAGTGTGAAGATTTTTAAAATTGAAGAAAATACCAGCCCATTTGTTGCCAAAGGAGACAAAGATGCACGCGTTGAACGTAAAGGTAACCAGGTACATGTATACTTGACATCCATCCGTTCACACTTCACTCCGGACAATATCGAGGGTGTACAACTAGGTGATGAAGTCTATTTCCATGTGACCAATATTGAGCAGGACTGGGATATGCCGCATGGCTTTGCTGTCAAAGGTGCAAAGAATGGTGAATTGCTCATTATGCCGGGAGAAACTCAGACATTGAAATGGGTTCCAGATAGAGTAGGTGTATTCCCGTTCTACTGTACGGATTTTTGTAGCGCGTTGCATCAAGAGATGCAGGGGTATATCCGTATCTCAAAAAAAGGAAACAATGTTCCGTTGATTTATAGTCTGGGAACCAATCAACCGCAAGAGAAGACCAATTAATATAACCTACAATGATGAAAACTACAAGTCACCTGTCAGCAGTGCATCGGATTCTTTTGACGCTGAGTGGCCTGGCCCTGGTAGCGGTCATCTTCCTACCCATCTGGCGTATTGAGCTCGACGCAGCACAATACCCAGAAGGGTTAGAACTACAGATCTACAGCAACAAGTTGGCCGGACAAGTTGATATTATCAACGGACTGAACCACTATATCGGGATGAAAACGCTGCATGCGGAAGATTTCATAGAATTTACGGTCTTGCCTTATATCATCTTATTTTTTGCGCTTGCTTTTCTGCTTACCGGTTTCGTGCAGAATAGAAAACTGCTCTATGGCTTATTCTTTTGTTTTCTGCTTTTTGGAATTGCGGCCTTGGTTGACTTTTATATCTGGGAATATAACTATGGTCATCAGCTCGATCCAAATGCACCGATAAAAGTTCCGGGAATGTCTTACCAACCCCCACTGATTGGATACAAACAGCTTTTAAATTTTGGTGCCTATTCAATCCCGGATATTGGGGGATGGATCTTTATACTCTGTGGAATTATCCTAGCCTATTGTACCGTGAGAGAATGGCAAAACAATAAAACCCTAAAACTAAAATCATATGAGAAACTATAAACTATTCGCGTTGATCTGCAGCAGTATATTGCTGGTTCTATTTAGTTTGCAGGCCTGTCAGGGCAACAATAAACCCAAGCCTATTAAATACGGTAGCGAGCAATGTGCCCACTGTAAGATGACAATAACGGACGCGCGTTTTGGTTCGCAGCTGCAGACAAAAAAGGGGCGGGTCTTTAATTTTGATGACGTACAATGTATGATCGCTTTTGTCAAAGGGAACTCGGTCAAAAAAGAAGAGATTGCCGTTTATTACCTGCCGGATTATGTTAGCCATAAGCTCATACCAGCTGAAGGTGCATATTATCTCAAAAGTGAAGGCTTGAAAAGCCCAATGCGAGGCAATGTTGCTGTATTTGAAAAACGCGTCGAACTGGATAAGGTCAAAGCAGAGATCGGTGGCACGGTGATGACCTGGAATGATCTATGGAAATAAATGAATAACAATGAAGAATCTAGCTTTAGCGTTGTACTGTGCATTGGCTTGTCTTTGGCTCGTAAACGTGCCTGTATCGGCGACAACCATTCAGGTAGGAAAGGGGCAGTCTGTCGGGACAATAAAGGCTGGCCTAGCACAAGCGAAATCAGGTGATACCGTTTTAGTAGCAGCGGGTGTGTATAAGGAGGGTAATATCGTTATTGATAAGGCCATCTACCTAAAAGGATTGGGAAAGCCTATGCTTGACGGGGAGAAAAAATATGAACCGCTCTCGATTAAATCGCCAGGCGTTATAGTTCAGGGTTTTTCGATTCAGCATTCCGGACATTCATCTATGAATGATATTGCCGGGATTAAGATTTATAATACAGAACAGATTAAAATACTTGATAATGAGCTCGTGGATAATTTTTTTGGGATCTATGCCCAAAATGCGAAAAATGTTGAAATACGGGGCAATATCCTCAAAGCTTTTGGTACAGCGGAACAGCTGATTGGTAATGGTATTCATGCTTGGAAATCGGATAGTTTAAGTGTTGAAAATAATGAAGTGTCAGGACATAGGGACGGTATTTATCTTGAGTTTGTGACCCATACGCGAGTACAGGGCAATCTTTCTGAAAAAAATCTGCGCTATGGTCTCCATTTTATGTTTTCCCATCAGAACAGTTACATCTCAAACACCTTTCGCAGCAATGGTGCAGGTGTAGCTGTTATGTATACCAAGCATGTCCATATGGAAAACAATAATTTCGAAGAGAATTGGGGCGATGCCGCCTATGGATTGTTGCTCAAAGATATTTCTGATAGTCAGATCATCAACAATCAGTTTAGCCGCAATACCACCGGTATTTTTATGGAAGGATCGAATCGAATCCATATTGAACATAACAATTTTAAGAGCAACGGATGGGGGCTCAAGATTCAGTCGAGCTGTATGGACAATGTGCTTAAAGACAATAATTTTCTTCAGAATACCTTTGATGTTGCTACCAATGGCACCCTTACACTCAACAGTTTTGTGCATAACTATTGGGACAAATACGAGGGATACGATCTGGATAAAGACGGATTTGGGGATATCCCTTTTCGTCCCGTAAGCCTATTCTCGATGATGGTTGAGCGCTATCCTTCGGCGATGTTACTTTTTCGAAGTTTTATGGCCATGTTGTTCGACCGGACTGAAAAGCTATTACCAAGTCTGACACCCGAGGGGCTTAAAGACGATAAGCCTCGCATGAAATCAATAAAAGTATGATTAGTATCCAGCAGTTAACGAAAAGCTTTGGCAAATTCAATGCATTAAAGGGCATTGATCTGACGTTGAATGGCGGCGAATGCGTTGCCCTAATTGGCCCCAATGGCAGTGGTAAGACCACCTTGATCAAGTCTATCCTAGGTATGGTCATGCCGAGTGCCGGACGGATCACTTTTGAAGGACAGGACATTGGACGGCAATGGGCTTATCGGAACCATATTGGCTATATGCCGCAGATCGGTCAATATCCTGAGAACATGTCCATCAAGCAGGTATTGGATATGATCAAAGATATCCGCAAACAGCCCCAGACGGATTCGGATCTTTATCAGGCTTTCGGCGTGGACAAGCTATTGGAAAAACGTATGGCGACACTTTCCGGTGGTACAAGACAAAAAGTAAGTGCCTGTATCGCATTTATGTTTGACCCCAAAGTACTCATCCTGGATGAACCCACGGCGGGATTAGATCCTCTGTCTACCGAAATTCTCAAGGATAAAATCAAGAAAGAAATCGGACGCGGTAAACTGATCATCATCAGTTCCCATGTACTTAGTGATCTCGATGAGTTTGTATCGCAGATTGTCTTTCTGCAGGAAGGAGAGCTGAAGTTTCATAAGAGCTTGCAGCAATTAAAAGAAGATACAGGTACTGAAAAACTATCCAAAGCAATCGCTTATTTGATGCAGAACCGCGACCTGCCTAATTAAAAAAAGATGAATAAAATTATACGATATGTTTTTGTGGATCTCTTGCGTAATAAGACCATTTTATGCTACACCATATTACTCTTTGTACTTTCCATGACGGTCTACACCATGGAGGACAATTATGAAAAGGGATTACTCAGTCTACTGAATATTGTGTTGTTTGTAGTTCCGTTGATGAGCATCGTTTTTTCTGGCATCTATATCTACCAGAGTTCCGAGTTTATTAATTGCCTTGTCAGTCAGCCTTTGCAGCGAAAAAGCATTTGGGGCAGCCTGTATGTGGGTCTGGCAGGTGCACTTAGTTTAGCTTTTTTTATCGGCGTCGGCATACCAACTTTTATCTATGCATTTAGCTATTCGGGTATTACTTTGGTTGGTTGCGGGCTGGTGCTTTCCTTAATTTTCGTTTCCATAGCGATGTGGACATCTGTATTGATCAGGGATAAATCGAAGGGGATAGGATTATCAATTTTGCTTTGGCTTTATTTTACGCTGCTTTTTGACGCATTGGTACTATTCATCCTATTTCAGTTTGCGGATTATCCCATCGAACATGGAATGGTTGCTCTGTCCATGCTCAATCCCATCGATATCAGTCGCATCCTTATTTTATTACAGGTAGATGTCTCCGCGATGATGGGCTATACAGGAGCGATATTTCGAGATTTTTTTGGCAATTCAATTGGAATTACGGTCACGCTGCTGGTCATGTTGCTTTGGTGCATCATTCCCTTATGGCTATCTATTCGCTATTTTAAGAAAAAGGATTTATAATAATTTATTTACCATTTAATACTATCATCATGATTAAATCACCTTTATTGGAGGTTTTCAATATTGAACCTCGACTCAAACACCCGACCATATTTGATCATTTCGATGCCCTGGATTCAGGTGAGTCATTTATTATCAAAAACGATCATGATCCCAAGCCGCTCTATTATCAGTTGCTGGGTGAACGTGGAAAGGATATCATTTGGAATTATCTGGAATCGGGCCCTGAATACTGGCAGGTTCGCCTTGGCAAACCGCTGGAAAGCGAAACACTAGAAACCGTTGGCAATATTGCGGCCACGGATATCCGCAAGGCCCAAGTTTTAAAACAGCTCGGAGTAGATTTCTGTTGCGGTGGTAAGCAGACGCTTAAGGAGGCTGCTCACAGTATCGGTCTTGATGAAATCGAATTGCGCAGACGGCTTAATCAATCCGAAGATCTTCCTATATCCGGCCCGCCGTTAAATTTTAAAGATTGGGATATCGATTTTTTAAGTGATTACATTAAGAATGTCCACCATCGGTATGTCCGAGAGAAAGGACCGGTTATCCAAGAACTCGCACATAAAGTGGCCGATGTGCATGCACAGCAACATCCCGAGCTGATCAGCTTGTCAAAAGAACTCGATACTTTTCTTGATGAACTATATGATCATTTGGATAAAGAGGAGAAGCTGCTCTTTACGGCAATTAAGAATGAACAAGAATTGACCAGCAAACAGGTGGATCAGCTCATTCAATTTTTGATTTCAGAACACGAGGATTCAGGAAAGGAGCTTCAGCAGCTGCGCAAAATTACCGAAAACTATACATTGCCAGCCAATGCCTGTAATTCTTACACGTCATTATTTTCACAGATTGAATCATTTGAATCCGATCTTCTGCAGCATATCCATCTGGAGAATAATATTTTATTTCCAAAGTTGCTCGCGAGCTACGGTGTTCAAGTGAATTAAAAACTAGAAAAGCCATGCGGATAAACCAGCATACCAAAATTTCAGAACTCATCAGCTATAATGTCTTGAGCATTGAAGCCATTGCCGCTATTGCCAAACCCTTGCGCAAGATCCGTATTCCGGTCTTGCGTCGAATATTGGCCCCTCGGGTCTCCATAGGCGAAGCAGCAAAAATTGGCGGATGTTCGGTTGCAGATTTTCGAGCTGCGCTGGTGCCGCTCGGCTTTGTTTGGATGTCAGATGAAGCCGAGAAAACCATAAATTTATTCGATGCAGTAGAAAGGCCAAGTTGGATGGATGAAGCAGCAGTGACGGTTATATTAGATGTGAGACCCCTCTTGGAAGTGGGTCAAGATCCGTTAAAAGATATTTTTCAGTTGTATCGCTCACTCGCCGCAGGCGGGATTCTTTGCATCAGCAATTCATTTGTCCCCACTCCATTGATCAGGCGAATGGAAGATCGCCAGGTACCAAGCTATACCCACGAATGGGCGGAAGGCGAATTCAGAAGTTACTTTTATAAAAATGATACAGCTCTGTCCGTTCAGCCTGCTGAGGACGATTATATTTCATTTGTGCCGAAGGAACTTTTTGAGCAGAAATTAACGAGCCTTTCTCCGCTTCATCTGGTTACATTGGATGTCAGCGAACTTCCTATGCCACAGCCGATGGAATTAATTCTTGAGGCCCTTACCCAACTGAAAGCCGATGATGTGGCTTATATAAAACACCGCAAGATTCCGCTCCATCTGCTGGAAGAACTTGATCATTTATCTTATCGTATTTTCATCTATGATCGACACCCTGGAGAGGTCCATCTGTTAATTTATCCCGTAAAATAAAATGGCAAATATTTCTATTCATAAAGCACCTGAACAATATGTCGTATTGCCATTCTTTATCACTTCAGGCATTTTTTTTCTAATTTTCACGGTCCTGATCGTCATTACCGGAGGGGGGCTCTTTGGACACCATTTTCAACCTAAAGTGCTGGCTATTGTCCACAGTCTAGCACTGGGGTGGGGGACGATGGTCATTTATGGGGCGGCTTATCAGCTGGTGCCGGTTATTTTCGAACGTCCGCTTAGCTCTTCCCGATTGGCATTTTCCACTTATATCCTATTGACATTGGGAACCTGCTTGTTGATTTATAGTTTCTGGCATTTCAAGATCGGTTTACTCATGTGTCTTGGAGGTTTATTGATTACCCTCAGCTCCTACCTATACTTCTATACGCTGTGGATGACTACTAAAGATGTGGAGCACCTATTTGAACTACGCCTTTACTTTACGCTATCGGCCTTTTGGCTTTGTTTTACCACAACCTTAGGCCTTTTGCTCGCCATTAATTTATTTCATGGTTTTCTAACTAAAAGTCACCTCGATATTCTAAAGCTACATGCCCACGTTGGTATTGTTGGTTGGTTTTTGCAACTGATCCTGGGAGCAGGAGCAAAGATGCTGCCCATGTTTCTGTTGGGGCGATCTGCCAAAACAAAGTGGCTCTATGTTTCGATCATTTTGATAAACCTTGGCTTGGTCCTTTTTTTATTGGACGGCTATACTCATCCTGTGGGATTAAGATCTCTTATTTTTGGAGTAATTGTGTTATTGGGAGTTATATGCTGGGCTGTTTTTGTTGTAGACTGTTATATACACCGTGCACGTAAGATTTTGGATATTCCAATGAAACATAGTTTCATTTCCTTTTTGAGTTTACTTTTCGCTTTCTTCACATTGCCTATGGTTGTGCAGCAGCAGTTTGGTAGTTGGGTTAATTTATATTTCGTATGGTTATTTTTTGGATGGATAACAGGCCTTATTTTGGGAATGACTTTTAAGACCCTGCCTTTTATGATCTGGAACTGGCGCTATAAAGATCTCAATGGAACCAAAAAAATACCTATGCCTAAGGAGCTTTATAGTCAGCGGCTACTTTCGATACAATATTACCTTTACCTATTGGCACTTTTTGTTATGGCCATTGCTGTGGCCTTTAAATTCAAGTGGCTACTGAATTGTGCTGCCTGGGCTTGGGTAGTACTAGCCGTTGTATATGTTTTTAATATCGTTAAAGTAGTTTTTCATCGAAGAACACTATAAATAAAGTATGCACCCGTTTGTATAATGAATGAAAGATAATATGAAAATTGATCTAACAAAACCCGAGGCCTTTGAGGAGTTAAAAGCTGTTCAGGCATTGATGCTTGTGATGGATCCCGAACTGGGAATCAATATCGTAGATATGGGTTTAATTTATCATCTTGATTTAACTGATCCGAGTTGCATTGTCGTAACCATGACATTATCTTCTGCATATTGCCCAATGGGTGACTCTATCGTTCAAGGTGTTGAAAACACATTGCAACAGCAATTCCCAAATAAAGCCATAGTTATCAATCTCGTTTGGGAGCCTATTTGGACGCCGGATCGGATCAGTGAGGAGGGAAAGATCCTATTGGATCGCGGATGATCTGATTAAGAATAAATTCAACTTTCCATACGCATCATTAAAGGAGTTCCCTAATCGCTGGTCTGCGGCCTGAGGTTTGTATGCTACCGTAAATATTTGTCGATGTAAATATTTAGCATTGCCTTTTTGTACGGATTAAGACCTTCAGAAACGGCTGAAATTTCCTTCTGAAATTCCGATTCTCTATTCAGTTTTCTGTATTCTCTTGCTAATTCAAGCCTGATTCTCATCAATTTTTAAATTTGAACAATCATCAAGACTGACCTAGTGAATTTAGAGCGCGAGGGTAATACCCCATCTACACGGTCAAATACCTGTCGGTCTCCGTATAAACCTCCCTTTGCACAATATACTTACCTGTATATTGATTTCATAGCGCATGCGGCATTTTTTTTGGAGCGTATTGTCACCATTAAGGGTAAAACTGAAGATATAAAACTATGGGCTTACAAATAAGTGACGTAAAGGGAATAAGTAACCTGGCATTGGGAATAGGAAATACGCAATTAACATCGCTATCTTCGCTCAGTTCCAGTCTAGGTATGCAAATCTATGCGAAGATGGAAATGGGTAATCCTAGTGGTAGTGTAAAAGATAGGTCGGCTACAAACATTTTACTTGAAGCCATTCGAAAAGGTGATATTAATAACGAAACGACTATTATTGAATCTTCCTCTGGAAATATGGGTATTGCACTGGCGCGGCTCTGTAAGTTGCTTTGCCTCGATTCTTATATTGTTGTAGACCCGCATATTAACCAGCACGCAAGGAAACTTTTGAATGCTTTCGGTGCAAATATCGTCGAGGTAAATGAGAAAGATGAGAATCAGGGTTACCTCGGCAACCGTCTAAAAAAAGTGCAGGACCTTTTGGATAAAGTTCCCAATAGTTATTGGACGAACCAGTACGGTAATCCAAATGTGCATATTGCGCATGAAGGTATATTTCGTGAAGTAACCAGTCAACTCCATGCCGCCCCCGACTATATGCTGGTTGCCACCAGTACATGTGGTACAATCCGCGGCATTGCCGACGCGATTGAGAAAGCATCTGCTACCACCAAGTTGATTGCCGTTGACGCAGTGGGTAGCATTCTTTTTAAAAATAAGCCGAACGCTAGAAATATTCCGGGAATGGGAGCAAGCCATCCCTCTGCGTTTTTGCAAAAGCATCAGATTGATCATTATACATTAGTCTCAGATCTTGAAGCTGTAAAAGGTTGTCAATTGTTGCGCGAACGCGAAGGTATGCTCATCGGAGGCTCTTCTGGAGCGCTAGTAGCTGCACTCCATAAATTAAAAAAGCAGATCCCGACAAACTCTTCAGTAGTGCTGCTTTTCCCGGATAGTGGCGAGCGCTATCTCGATACCATATACAATGAGGAATGGGTAGAGCAGACATTTAAAGAAGTATTGGTATGATTTGGAATACGCAACACATTAATCCACAACAAGACCTATATTCCTATTATCAAGAACGAGAGCAAAAAAAATTGCAGCCACACGGGGATAATACAATTGCCATTGTTGGGGGTGGGCCGAAGGGTTTGTATGGACTCAATCATTTCATTAACCGTATGCGTCTCCACCAAGCTACAAAACCCTGTAAAGTTTTATGGTTCAACAGAGATGAACTATTTGGTTGCGGCCCAAACTACAGTATACACCAACCTGATTACCTGTTAATTAATTACTGTATTGGCCATTTGAATGCTTTTCATGATAAGTATAGTCAGAAAGAAGATCAACAAAGTTTTATGGAGTGGCTCAGTAAGGTGAAGTGTATAGATACAGATGTCCAGCCAACTGACTTTGCTTCGAGAGCTTTGGTGGGCTATTATTTGCAGTGGGTAGCTAAGGAGACGATGCGGCAGCTCCCCGCAAATGTCCAACTTCAGCTTATCGCAGAACCTGTTGTGGCAATAGCGGAACAGCATTCTAAGGCAAGGATTGAAACCAACACGGGGAGTTGGGATGTTGCAAGTATATTGCTCGCTACAGGACATTGTTACAATAACACGCCGCTAATCACTGAATCTGAAGTCACAATGGCAAATTTTATCAGAAGTCCATATCCGGTGTCAAAATATGATGATATTACTTCTGATGCCCAAGTAGGTATTACCGGCATGGGACTTACTTTCATCGACATTGCATTGGCTCTTACTGAAGGACGCGGCGGCACCTTTGATGATAACGGAGAATATTGTCCTTCAGGAAAGGAACCATTGATCTATTCATTTTCAAGAACTTCCCTACCTATACTTTGTCGTGGTCCACAGTATCAAGAAAAACGTTCGCTATATTTATTAAATGCTTCGAAGTTTAAATTATGGATGCAACAGTCTACAAAAATTGATTTTGAGAAAGATATGCTCCCAATAATCGAGCAGGAAATTCAACTTCGTTATTATGCTGTCCAATTCAACGAGAACGACCTCGAACGTCTACAAAGCTTAATAAATGCGATCCCTTTACAACAACGTTTTACATTACATAAACTTTTAAAACCCAACTTAACAAATGAGAAGGAAATATTGCGCTATATCGAGAGTAATATTGAGGAGGCGCAACAAGGTGAACAGAATAGCCCATTAATGGCGGCTGCTTCGGTCTGGTCTGAGATATGTCCATATATTGCTGAATTATATTCTTCCGTAGGGTTTACCGGCAATTCGCAGCAGCAGTTGGATCAGTATTATTTCGGTGCTTTCAACCGCGTAAGCTATGGTCCGCCAATTGCCAATATGGAAAAAATATTAGCCTTGGCAAGAGCGGGTATCATCCGTTTCTTGCCTTTAAAAAAGCCGACCATTCGATGGCAAGAAGTGGGGAGTGTTTTCGTCGTTTGTGACGAAAATGGAAAAGCTACATCTTTTAATACCTTAATCGATGCACGCATAGGCAGACCCTCCTTACATCAGCATAATGCTGCTTTATATGATACACTTTTAAGCCAGGGGCTAATTTGTCCCCATCGAAATGAATCTTATTTTCCTGGTACTTTGTCCATGGATCAGCGTGGCAAGTGCAATACCTTGGCCAAGGTGCCCATTTACTGCTATGGGGCTAATACCGAAGGCGTATTCTTCGACAACGACACCTTGTCACGAACAAAAAACGATACTTCCTGTTATTGGGTAGACGATACAATCCGAACACTATAGAAACACAGCATGAACACCACTTTTTTTTCTTTAACACCTATTCTGCATCCTTGGGTAAATCATCTTACCAAAGAGCCGCAAGAACTTTTTGAACGAATTGAACAATACGGATCACCAGTCAATATACACCACTTTAAGCCTTTAAATGAAAATATCCATGCTTATCAAGCTGTGCTGAATAAGTATAATGTCATTCACAAGATATTCTTCGCCCGTAAAGCAAATAAATGCCTGCAACTCGCTCAAACCGTAGCGGATGCCGGCCAAGGCGTGGATACCGCAAGCCTTAGGGAACTACAGCAATGCCTTGATGCGGGAATAGCCAGTGAGCAACTCGTGCTGACTGCTGCAGTCAAAAATCGACAACTCCTTGAATTGGCATTAAAGTATAATGTTACCGTTGTACTGGATAACGAAGATGAATTGCAATTGGCACAGGATGTTGCCGCAACATTTGGGAAACCCATGCTGATTAATATACGTGTGGGAGGATTTCTTGTCAATGGCCAACGACTACCAACACGTTTTGGCTTTACTATCGATAGCGTTGCAGAACGCATAAAACGTTTGGCAGAAAGCTATCCTCAGCTCAAATACAACGGGCTGCATTTTCATCTTAATGGCTATTCAATTGACGAACGTGTTGCTGCCATTGAACAGTCAGTACAGGTGATTGATGAATTGCATGACTTAGGAATACACACGCGATCTCTCGATATTGGCGGGGGTATCCTGATGAATTATCTTAAATCGGAACAAGAATGGTTATCCTTTCATACAGCACTACGTGAAGCCGTGCTAGGAAATCGACCTGAACTTACTTACCAGAATGATGCCTTAGGTATGGTCAAGATCGAGGATAAGCTTTATGGCGAACCTACTGTATATCCATATTTCAATGAGATCCACAAGGAAAAATTATTAGAGCAGATTCTTACAGCCCGTTCCAGCATCTATGGACTCCCAATACACCGACTCTTTACAGATCGGAGGCTGGAATTACGCATGGAACCTGGTCGTTCATTGTTGGATCAAGTAGGTTGTACGGTGGCAAAGGTGGCCTTTCGTAAGAAAGATAGCGAGGGTCGTCTGCTTGTGGGTTTGGAAATGAACCGTACACAGCTGCGTAGTTCGAGTGCCGACTTTTTATTGGATCCTCTTCATCTACCCAAACAGCAAGGTGATGATTCAGATGAACCCTGTTATGCATATCTTGTCGGCAGTTATTGTCTCGAACAAGAGTTGATTCTCAAACGACAAATTAAGCTGCAGAAATATCCCGAAATTGGAGATCTTATCCTTTTTCCCAACACAGCGGGTTACATGATGCATTTTTACGAATCGGAAGCACACCTCTTCGAACTTGCAAAGAATGTATTCATCTAGTCAACATTTAAAGATTTCTATGAAGTAGCTAGATGTAGCCCCCGAGTTCCCTAATAGTGTGGTTAAAGCCGCCTTACTGACATTAGCAATATTTTCTTATGGTAATTGAATTTTTAAAACAAATCACAAATGCTAGTTGTCGATTATTAAACGGTGGAGTAGGCAGATAAAACTTTAGGTAAGTTTAAATGAGTGTATTGGAATCGGATATGCAGAATAACGAGTATACAAATTTTTTTGGACATGCGAGGCTACTAAAGCAAAGTTTATGAACATTAAAGCAAAAACAGGGAAAGAGTTTTTTACAGATGGCTTACTACGTCGAAGTCGAATCATCATTGGCATTATGCTGTCGGTAACACTTATACTTCCGGTTGTTTTTTTCATCGGTACAATGATGGAAACGATGTCTTATGGAAAAGCAGTTTTGGGTGACGATCGTTATAATGCAAGGATAAGCGACAGCTATATCTATGCATTGGTTCTTTTAGGCTTTGCCTTAATGATTGTTACTCCAGTCATTTTTTTTGTTAAAAAAATGACCAATAATTATCTGCAGTCAATTAATTCGCTGTCAGAAACAGATATGGAAAAGCTGATAAAGGTCAATAATATGGCTCCGTTTTATGAGAAATTTATGCCATCTTATATAATAAAAGAGGGTACTGTGTGCTTTTTTTATCTATTTCAGCATACTACCATTTTTTTTAAAGATATAGTCGCCATTAACGTAAAACATTCTTATTACAAGGGATATACTGCTTCAGTATATATCCAAACGATAGCAAAGACTTATCGTTTTCGCCTAATAGGTAACGTTTTTATAGTGAAAAATCTAACCGATGAAGCCATGAAAAGCAATCCCGAGATAATTTTAAATAAAGATTGGAATATAGCATAATAGCGTGGATGTAAAGTTATTCGTTATTTATCGCCTTGCGGTGCATCAACAACCATTCATAAATCCAGGGCTCAGTTTCATAGAGGTACTGGATGCTGTGACCTTTTCCTGTAAGACGGTGGAAAATAATTTCACCATTGCACTCCTCTAGAGAGTTGACTATCCTTTCTGTTTCATATATGGAGATTTGGTCATCCGCCGTTCCGTGATAGGTCAGGATGGGGATGTCTCTGAGCGTGCAAATGCGAGTAGTATCGCTATCATTTATTCCTCCACACAATGGGACAATTGCCGCAATTTTTTCGGGATGATCCAGTGCTGCAGCGTAGGTTCCATATCCACCCATACTTATTCCAGTCACATAAACGCGACTCTTGTCGATGCGGTAGTTTGAGGTTATTTCATTGTAAAGCGAGTCGAACCAATTTTCCGTAGACCAATATCTACCCTCCGGACATTGTGGTGCAACCATTACAAAATCAAATTCCTTTCCTTGATCTACTAAATACGGTAAGCCATAAATCTTCAATTTTTCAAGATCATCGCCCTTTTGAGATCCTCCGTGAAGATAGATAACCAATGGATGTGTGGACGTATCTGTATGGTAATTTTTAGGGAGATAGGTTAGGTGTTTATAATTGACTTTTAGCTTTTCTTGGGCAATAGACTGTGATGTAAAGATGCCGAAAACGAATATTGCGAGCAGTTGAGGATAAAGATAGAACATGTTACTATAAATTTTGATGGGTTCTTGAAAAGTCATATTGGAAGAAGATGAAAAGTTTACTGCAATCTATTCATGTTGCTACCGCAATATCATTCCTATCCTTTCCCGTTCTTTATCCGATAGGGGGATAGCCTGCTCAATGATGGGTAATATCTCTGCTTTACGATCTGTTTGTAGCAAGAGATCCAAGAAGCCTAAGTATGTCCTAATTAAATCAGCTTTGATACCGACAAAAGCACGTGGATTAGCAATGTAGAGCTCCTGCACCAGCTGGAGTAACTTGGCCTTACGATCGCTATCAGAATCAGCATGCCCGTAGTGGGGTAAAAGATTCTTCTGTGTGAGTTCTTCTAATTTGATATCCACCGCTTTTTCGCGGACATATTTCTTCTGTTTCCTTTCCAGCATATCACGTAATTCGGCTAAGAGCTTGCGATATACTACTTGTTGTTCTTTCTCGCTGAATAAGTTTCCTTCAGTAGATAGCGTCATATCTGACATTTCAAAACTGTCAAAAAAAGCAGACTCTACATAAACCGAATGGTGAAATTTAATAGCATTATTATTAAAACTACTCAGCAGTTTGGTTACCTCCACTTTATGACTGTTCAGGAAATAATAATAGTAACGGTCCCCAATAGAATATTTCCATCGGATATAATTAATCTTAAATACGAACGAATTCTCTTGTGGACTATATATCGTAAGTGAGGTTTCATCGGTCTCCTGAATCAGCTGCTGATAGGCGATCGGATTACCATTTATGGTGATATTGTAGCCCATCTCCTTATTTAGATACAAGAACCAGCCAAATTCCTGTGCCAGAAAATCCTTAAAATCTTCCGACTCGAATGTCATAGCATTTAGGCCAAATATTCCATCGAGCAAAACAGTAGTTCCTGTATGCTCGGACTGGGATGGGAGCGATTCGGAGCTATCGTATGTTTCTTTAGTATCTCTGTTTATGGTTAATGTGTACGCTATCAGACCCTGATGCTGCGCCACCACAGTATGCCAAGTGGCACGGGTGGCAAAAAGGGAAAATGAGAATCGCCCTTTTCCCTTTTTGCCCCGTGTATAGGAAGTACGTTTGGGTTGCGCTTTCTTGAGTGAATCCAGAAAGTTGCCAAATGAATAGTCCAATGTATCCGGTGCTATACCTTCTCCATTATCACTGATGCTAATGTGTTCGATGTAGCCAAGTTCATTACTCCCAATAGCAATGGATACTGCTGTGGCCTTAGCATCAAATCCATTCCATATATATTCAGCAATGGCTTGCTTAGCATCCTTTGGTAAACCCGCGGATTCTATGCTTGCATTTGTGATCTTTGTACTATTCCTCATGATAATTGACCTTTATGTCAAATCTATTAAAATTATCATTTATTTTATAATTCTACTAAAGAAAATAGTAATTAGACAATATTTCAGAATTCTTCATCTTGAAGCATATGAAAGACTAGGTGCTCATTGCGGAATTGGCAAGCTATATGGTCGCTAAAGTAACTTTGAGATTTGAAAACTTCACCAATACCTACATGGTCATCTTGGAGTGCGACGGTAAAACTATACGTTTGGGAAGGTACAGGTTGGTACATGATGGCTATTAGGAATTATTGCTTTATCTTGGATTTTTCCATTGGACCAAAACTATGATTACCTTATCTAAACACATCTTAGTTTCTTTTATCCTTTGCCTTTTATTTTCGCAGTCGAAAGGTCAGTCAGATTCTGCAAATGGATTTTTGAAGATTAAAAATGATATTTTTTGGGACACCCAAGATGGAGGTCCTATATATAGCCAAGGGGGAGGCATTTTTTCTTTCAAAGACCCTGAAGATGGGAAGACTAAATATTTTTGGTATGGAGCAAAATATCAAGAATCTGAAAAATACCGAATTGATCCTAGTGTCACCCCTGAGCGTGACAATTTTGTTTCTGTCACTTGTTATGTGTCTACGGATCTAGTAAACTGGACCTCTCGCGGAGATGTACTGACTCTTGATGAACTTAATAGAAATTATACCCAGACACGTTGGGCAGGACGTTTAGGTGTCGCATACATCAAGGAAATAGACAAGTATGCGCTGCTGATCCAACATAATGATCAATTATTGGTTACCTTATCGGAAAGTCCCAACGGTCCATTTAAATGGCACCGGCGCATCGATATGACTGCTATGATAGGAACAAGCAACACTGGCGATCAAACGGTATTCACCGATGAGGATACTGGAAAGTCATACTTGGTGTATTCTTATGGAAGAGGCAGGAACAAGATTTACATCTCACAGATCGGTATAAAGGACGGTAAAGTTGGACTATTGGATTGTAATATGATCTTCAAAGGGGAGGGAAGAGAGGGGAACTGTATGTTCAAACAGAATGGAAAATACTATTTATTCGCCTCCAACTTATACGGCTGGGATTCCTCTTTTGCTTATTACTTAGTTTCAGATCATATTTACGGTCCATATACGCCAACCAATAAGATGCTGATCATGGAAGGCACAGAGGCAGATTATGCCCATGTCACGCAAACCGGATTTTTTGTTACGCTAAAAGGGACTAAAAAGGAAACAGTTATCTATTGTGGCGACAGATGGGCTAATTTTGCGGGCAATGGTCTAGGATATAACCAGTGGTGTCCCCTTTCCTTTGATGGCCAAAAGCCTATTTTTAATTCGTTAAGTTCATGGAGTATTCATCCAACAACAGGAGAATGGCAGGTGAACAGTGACAACAATTATGTTAAGAACGGGAGTTTCGAGGCCGATAGAAGACATATACCAAGTCCAGTTAAACCTGTTCAGGAACAGTTATTGGGGTGGCAAACCAGTATCATTAAGGGAAATAAAATCGCTGTTAGTGATTCTTTATCTCCCGTGCTTAATTATTTCAATACTACCGAGGATAGAAAGCAGGTAATCGGTGAAAAGAGTCTGCATATTAATGATAAAGTAGATTTTAAACGCAAGGTTTCACAAATTATTCAGTCAAGCCAGGAGGTGAAACTAGCGGATGGAAAATATACTTTATCTGCAAAATTTAAACGCGGGAGCGGCTTTGAGAATTTGTATATGTATGCCTTAAGTAATGGTAAAACGTATAAACAGAACCTGATTAAAGCGGATCAGCATTGGAGTAATGTTACTTTAGAGAATATATCCATAAAAAATGGGCGCGTTGAAATCGGATTTATGGCTAGTGGAAAGGCGAATGCCTATTGCCATATTGATGATGTAACGCTTATTCGCGCTAAATAACCCACAATGGGATTAAATAATAAGGTCGTTAAATAAGTTTCTCCCAAACAAATAGACTCGTTTTGGCATAATTTTCGTCATGAAAATATAAAAATTAAGTGTATTCTATTGCGGATGTATTTTAAAGTCATTTTATGAACATGATACATAAATATCTGATAATTACATGTCTTTGTCTATCGATAACAGCATGTAAAAAAAATGATTGTTTCACACCCCCCGAGCCCGTAGTGTTTGAGTTTGTAAATGCTGAAGGAAAAAACTTGATTACTACAGGCCAACTTAATAAAAACAACTTTGAGTTTCGCGAAGAACTGGGAGATCGTGAAAACAAACTCGTAGCGTATGATATACAAAGCGATGATCGCGTTATACTTCCTAAAGTTGGCTGGACTGAAGGATTTATAAAGTATAAATTCCTGTCGACGATAAAATCCTTTCCATTTACCGTGAAAACTTCTAAAAATCAGAACTGTGGCGGCACAACAATTGAAGAACTAAAGCTGGATGACGTACACTATCAGCAGAAGGATGGATATATTTTAGTCATCCTAGAGCGCGAATAAAAGTGTATTCATTCGTTTTTCTATTAATCTAAGCATACACTAATTTCAGTCAAATAACCCGAGCTGTCAATCCACAAATACTAGGATTTTTTGGAGTGCATATTCATATGGCTGATGTGATTACATAGGTTTGATGGGAATAGCTTGAAGCTATAGATAAGGGCGACCACTTAAAAATACATAGGTTAGAAATTATTTCATAAGATGCGGATTTTTATATAATATAAGTTATAAAATATACAAATCTTAATAAAGCTAAAGGCAGCTTAGCGCCCCATATCGCTCCTTATTTTACCTTTTAGGGAATAAAATACTCTTTTTGGAAAATACATCGAAAACATCACATGAATGTTGGTTTAGCAACTAGTACTAAATAACTGATGAACTGCAAAGATCAGTATAAGGTCAGATCACTGACAAGTCATCTGTTAATTGGGACTATGTCTTAAGCTGTGGTCTTTGATAATTTATTTAAAGCTATTCAAATACGTTTATATTTGAAATCTTAATCCGCATCGTCCTGCCATTTTGAAAAATCACTAACTTTGCCAATCAATAATTGATAGATACATACAAGAGCGCTACAATGGTAAAGATTATGGTCGTAGAAGACAATGAACGTGTTGCTTCAAGTGTGAAGAAAGGATTGGCAAGTCAGGGCTATCTGGTCAATGTTTTTGGTGATGCCGAAGCTGCGATCAAAGAGATCAAATCTGTTGAATATGATTTGCTAATCATAGATATTATGTTACCAAGAATGAATGGCATAGAGCTCAGTAAACAGATGCGTGCGGCTTACCCCAGAATTCCCATCATCATGCTCACGGCGTTGGGCAGTATCGATGAAAAAATATCTGGCTTTGACGCTGGAGCAGACGATTATATGGTGAAACCCTTTGAAATACGCGAACTTTTTGCACGCATCGCCGTCTTGCTCAAGCGCCATCGTGAAATCAGTGAAGAAGAGATTAAAGGGCTGCTGACTTATGACCGTATCAATATTGATCTGCGTAGAAAACAGGTTCATAGTCAGGGACAGCTTGTCAAACTGACGCCAAAAGAGTTTGATCTCCTGCACTTCTTTTTGAAGCATAAGGAAACTATGCTCAGTAAGGATGAGATAGCACGTAATGTCTGGAGCAAAAACTTTGATACTGGTACGAATTATATTGACGTATATATCAATTATTTGCGTAAAAAAATAGACCGCGATTTTTCACCAAAATTGATTCATACGAAATCCGGACATGGATTTATTTTATCCAATAAAGAATGAAGATTGTTAATAGAACCTCCTGGGTATTTACGCTCTCTTCGGCAATCATCTTGTTTCTATTCGCGTATGCGGTTTATTTTTTTTCTGAACTAAATCGACAGGAGGAATTTGTGGACCGGCTGCGCTATAAGATCATCTGGCGCGCAGAATTTATTTTTGATGCACAGGTGCAGGAACATCAGATAAGAAGAATTCATGAACAAAATAAAAAGCTGATCAACGAAGCCCAGATTACTGTTTTCGATCAGCAGAATAGGGTTGTTTTTTCCGATATAGGCGAACCGACGTATCCCGATATTAAATTGGAATCTGTCAAAACGTCTAATTTTTTTACATGGGAGCAAGGCAAAGAACTGTATATGGGCTTAAACTATCAATTTGAGGGTAAGCCTTTTTTCTTGATCGGACATGCGTACGATCTAACGGGCTTTGCACATATGGAACGGCTAAAAAATATTTTGATAACGATCTATGTTGTTGCCCTGTTTTTTATTTTTTTCTCTTCATTTCTATTTGCACGTTATATTCTTAAGCCAATCAATTACATTATACACCAGATCAAGGATGTGTCCGAACACAACTTGAGCACGCGTGTCAGCTATAGTAATGCGAAAGACGAACTCTCAGAACTTATCGAAACATTCAACAATACGTTCAATCGGTTGGAAAAATCTTTCAACAACCAGCGCCATTTTGTATCCATTATTTCACACGAGTTTAGAACACCTTTGGCAGCTATGATCGCCGAACTGGAGTTGGCGCAGCAGCTGAATACCAATGTGGATGAGTATTGTGCCTCTATTGATAGGGCATTGCTCGATGCGAAAGAGGCTACGGTACTTTCGACAGCCTTGCTGGATTTTGCCCGGGCAAACTACGATAGTTCGCAGGTAAATTTTGAAGAAATCAGACTGGACGAAATACTGCTTGAAGCGAAATTAGTCGTCTTAGAGAAAAATAAAGAATATCGGGTGAGTATCTCTTTTGATGCAGATGCAGCAATCGACGAAGAAGAAATTTGGGTTTCTGCAAATGCCTACCTCTTGAAAGTGGCCTTTGCTAATCTGATCGAGAATGCCTGTAAATATAGTGCCGATCATTCTGCTCAGGTATTGCTCTCCAGGAATAATACCATAGCACAGGTGCAGGTAAAAGATAATGGTATCGGAATAGACAGCCGAGATATCCCGCATATCTTTGATTTGTTTTACCGCGTGGCGGGTACGCCTTCAAAAGACGGACATGGTATCGGCCTCTCAATTGTTCAGCGGATTATTGAGATGCATCAGGGTACCGTATCAGTTAGTTCAACTCTCCATGTAGGAACTGTGTTTTCAGTTGAACTTAAACTTGCCTATCCAAAGGGGCTTGAATAACCTAAAAATTCTAATGGTTTTCTAATAATATCACCGCCATATTCAGCCTAATTTTGACTTATCAAAAAAAACAAAATTAGGTTGAATCATGAATAGAAAACAGCTTACCTTGGCATTGTTCCTCAGTTTGGGACTAGGTAGCGCACAGCTCGCCGAGGCGCAAACCAATGATTTTGGAAATCCAAAACTTACTCATTTCTTAAATAAGGAGCATACACGTTATATCAGCTTCAGCGGATACGCTGAGCTGTGGGCGAGATATAGCCAGCTCAATCCGGGGAGTTTGGTAAACAACGAATCCGTTTCGAATGTATCTGATCTTTCTCTGCGGCGTGTTAGGGCGAAGATGACTTACAAGCCTACCGAAAATTTACTGTTTGTATTACAGATGGGGCCTACTAACGTAAACGTCAATAGCAAGACGAATACGTATATGGATCTCTTGGATGCCTATGCGGAATATAGTTTCAGTCCCAAACTTGCGATCGGTGGCGGCCGTTCGACCTGGCGTGGTCTTTCCCGATTTACAACAGGACCACTCAATACACTGCTTTACGATTTGCCTTTGTATGCGACATCCAATACTGGGGCGACTGATATGGTCGTGCGTGAAATGAGCATCTATGCAAAAGGGCAGCTTGGAAAATTTGACTATCGGGTGGTACTTGCCGATCCATATTCCGCCGCCAGTGCTGATCCAAAATTAAATAAGGCCACCTTTAGCAAAAATGAAGCACGCAAAGATGTGTCAGGCTACTTCCGTTACGCATTTCACGATAAAGAGAGTAACGAAACGCCATTCAATTCGGGTACATATCTCGGTAAAAAAGATGTGCTCAGCATAGGGGCTGGATTTGAGTATATGCACAATGCACTTTGGCATCTGGATGAACAGCAGATGACCAAAAATGACGATATGCGCAATTTTGCAGCGGATATCATCTATGATGCGCCCATCGACAAAGAGAAAGGAACTTCGATTAGTGCCTATGGTATGGCCATGCACAGCGATTATGGCCCTAACTATCTTCGCTTTGCAGGGACAAACAACCCCGCGACAGGTATCGATGCGGCCAATGCAAGCCTGAATGGTGCGGGAAATAGCTTGCCAAATGCTGGCACGGGAAATACATTTTACGCGCAGGTCGGCGGTACACTCCCTTATTTCAATCCATCCAAACATAATTTACAGCTGCAGCCAGCGGTTTCTGTACAAGTAGGGGACTACAAGGCATTGAAAGACAAAAGTCTAATTTATGATGCAGGTATCTCGCTACTGATGCACGGTAATAGCAGCCGGCTGACTTTTGATGCGCAAAATCGTCCGATCTATAATTTAAATGCTGCGGATCAAGCTGTGGTAACTGATCACAAGTGGGCATTTGTGCTTAAATATAGAATTGATTTTAATTAAATAGCAATAACATGAAAAGGAAAGATTTTATCCTTACACTAGGTACTGCTGGTGTTATGAGCTTTGCGTCCACCTCACTGATGGCAAAAGAGAAAAAAGAAAAAACTAAAAAAGTGTATTTCCACTATTTGCTTTTTTGGTTAAAACCTGACTTGTCTGCTGAACAGGTAGAAGAGTTTAAACAGTTTTTTGAAGGTCTTAAAAAACTTCCCTATGTCAAAAATGTACGTTATGGCAAGCCTGCTGCTTCTTCACCAAGAGCGGTATTGGACAACTCGTTTACCTACAATGCGTCCATGGAATTTGCGACGCTGGAAGAACTGGAGGCTTATGGTAAACTACCGGGCCACCTCGCCCTTGTCGCTAAATACAAACCCTATTTTGAACGGATGATGGTGCACGATACGGTTTATGAATTCTAAAATTAAAACAACAAAATAATAATTTCAAAGATTACAAAATGAAAATGATATCCAAACTAGCTATTGCTTGCGTACTGGCAGCATCAAGCTTAAACGCTGTGAAAGCGCAAGAAGGTCATGGGAAAATTAAGGAGGTAAAGGTGGAAGCTGAAGGTGAAATGCCTGCGGTACGATTGATCAATAATCCAGACGGAACCTGCTCGTTTCAAAAAGGCTTTATTCCAACATTAAAACACGCCAATACGAGTACATTTTGGACAAGCAATAAGACCGAAGAATGGGAGAAAAATGCTCATCCAGCTCCAAGAAGACAATATGTGGTTACGCTAAAGGGTAAAATCAGGTTTAAAGTCAGCGATGGCTCAACTTTTTTGATCAAACCTGGTACAATTCTTTTGGCTGAAGATTTGAAAGGTACTGGGCATAGCTGGCAAATGGTTCATTCAAAAAGCTGGGAAAGATTGTATATCCCTATCAACGAGGGGGCTGATGATCTTTTCGTAGCAAAAAATGACTAATATTTATGTTGTGCCGCAGTCTGACCTGTGGCACAACATTGCCAGTAATTTTTCTTGTATCCTATCGTTTCCTCTTTTTTGTTTCGTCATCAAATGTTTCTAAAGGCTATTGGATTTTCACTGTACGACGCCAATTTTTATGTTGAGCCTTTTTTCGAAAGGACAGGTTGGACCATGATGGCCTTTAAGAATTATTGCTTTATCTTGGATCTTCCCATTGGACCAAGACTATGATCACCTTTTCTAAAAACATTTTATTTTCTTTTATCTTTTGCCTGTATTTTCACAGCTGCAAGGTCAGTCCCAATGGCCCATTTAAATGGCACCAGCGCATCGATATGACTGGTATGATAGGCACCAGCAACACAGGAGATCAAACGGTATCCACCGATGAGGATACCGGAAAGTCTTACCTAGTGTATTCCTACGGAAAAGGAAGAAACAAGATTTACATCTCACAAATTGGTGTAAAGGACGGTAAGGTAGGACTACTGGATTGTAATATGGTATTTAAAGGCGAGGGGCGAGAGGGGAACTGTATGTTCAAACATAATGGAAAATACTATTTATTTGCTTCCAACTTGTATGGCTGGGATTCCTCTTTTGCCTATTACTTAGTTTCAGATCATATTTACGGTCCATATACGCCCACCCATGAAATGCTGATCATGGAGGGCTCAGAGGACGATTATGCCCATGTCACGCAAACAGGATTTTTTGTAACGCTAAAAGGAACTAAAAAGCAGACAGTGATATATTGTGGCGATAGATGGGCTAATTTTGCGGGTAATGGTCTGGGATTAACCAGTGGTGTCCTCTATCCTTTAATGGCTCGAAGCCTATTTTTAATTCCTTGAGTTCATGGAGCCTTCATCCAACAACAGGAGAATGGCTGGTTAACAGTAACAATAATTATGTTAAGAACGGGAGTTTCGAGGCCGATAGAAGACATATACCAAGTCCAGTTAAACCTGTTCAGGAACAGTTATTGGGGTGGCAAACCAGTATCATTAAGGGAAATAAAATCGCTGTTAGTGATTCTTTATCTCCCGAGCTTAATTATTTCAATACTACCGAGGATAGAAAGCAGGTAATCGGTGAAAAGAGTCTCCATATTAATGATAAAATAGATTTTAAACGCAAGGTTTCACAAATTATTCAGTCAAGCCAGGAGGTGAAACTAGTGGATGGAAAATACACTTTATCTGCAAAATTTAAACGCGGGAGCGGATTTGCGGATTTATATATGTATGCCTTAAGTAATGGTAAAGAGTATCAACAAAAACTGAGCAAAGCGGATCAAAATTGGAATGATATTACCTTAAAGAATATATCCGTAAAAAATGGGCGCGTTGAAGTCGGTTTTATTGCCAGAGGAAAGGCGAATGCTTATTGCTATATAGATGATGTAACGCTTATTCGCGCTAAATAACCCACAATGAGATTAAGATAATATGGTCGTTAAATAAGTTTCTCCCAAACAAATAGACTCTTTTTGGCATAATTTTCGTCATGAAAATATAAAAATTAAGTGTATTCTACTGCGGATGTATTTTAAAGTCATTTTATGAACATGATACATAAATACCTGATAATTACATGTCTTTGTCTATCGATAACAGCATGTAAAAAAAATGATTGTTTCACACCCCCCGAGCCCGTAGTGTTTGAGTTTGTAAATGCTGAAGGAAAAAACTTGATTACTACAGGCCAACTTAATAAAAACAACTTTGAGTTTCGCGAAGAACTGGGAGATCGTGAAAACAAACTGGTAGCGTATGATATACGAAGCGATGATCGCGTTATACTTCCTAAAGTTGGCTGGACTGAAGGATTTATAAAGTATAAATTCGTGTCGACGATAAAATCCTTTCCATTTACCGTAAAAACTTCTAAAAATCAGAACTGTGGCGGCACAACAATTGAAGAACTAAAGCTGGATGACGTTCACTATCAGCGGAAGGATGGATATATTTTAGTCATCCTTGAGCGCGAAATCTGACAATTGTATTCTCAGATTTATTCATTTTATTGGCATTTATTGTTTTTTATTATTCGGTATGCATTGTACGAATAAGCTTGAGTGCCTCTGTTTTCCAGTCATTGCTAATCGGTTCCAGATCGGAATAACAGTTTTCAAAATTATACGTCCATTCACTATTTTCTGGATCTGGCATATAAACGGAGAGATAGCGCTGGTTATCGCCTTCCGTTTTAAAGCTATAGATCATATATAGCTTATCATTTTCTGTTAACTGACCTAAATAATCAATTTGAAAGGGGGATGTATCCCATTCGGATTCCAGGTATTCGTTTACAACAATTTTTCCAATTTCGTTTTGTGCTTTATAACTAGCCGGTACCAAATGTTCGCACTTTTTAGCTTTCAGTCCATTCATCAGTACATACCTTTGCGATAAGTTGGCGTAGATACTGTCCAATAGGCTTTGATGAATTGGAAGGTCCAGGACCAAAAACTCGCAGGCAGTTGTTGCGAGCAGGTAACCTATTGGCTCGTCGGCGAGCAACTGTAGCCTAAATTTCTGGAGCAGATCTTTTTGTTTGTACAACGCCATTATTTTTACATAATCTGCTATGGAATAATAATTGAAACTAGCGGCCAGTTTCTGTTCGGAAGTTAATTGCGATAAGTCCTCAGCGAAATAGTGCATTATATCCGGTAAATAGGTATGTATCATTCTGTAAGCTTGTTGCATTGTACTGTCCGAAGCGATTTTTAAGCAAATATTCAATAAGGTAGGCCGATAGCTGTTTACAGAAAAGAGTGGTATTAATTTTTCCAAATTGTGGGCCACATAGTTTCGCGCAGCGCTCAGAGGCTGCAACAAGCGCCATACATCATAACCGGCATCAGGGCGATACTTGTTTAATGCCTGGACGTACCAACCTAATTGCGTAGAATCTATGTCACATACGGTCGGTAAGATAGCAATTTTGATCAGATCTGTCGTTGTCGGATCTAAGAGTAAGCTTTTTAAAGTCGGTACACTGCGCTCATCATGATTATTTACCAAGCTATAGATTAAAGTCCTCCGTAGGCCATCACTCTGATGATCATCGGTCTTTTTTTTGCCCAGTATTTCGTATATTAACGGAAGATCGTCCTTGGCAAATTTGTAATTGAGTCCCAATATTTTTTTTGCCTGTCGTGAAACCAACGTGTCTGGACTATACAGGTCTGCAAGTAGCATTGCTGCTTTTGAACTGTAGAGATCAAAATTTGTAATGCTGTCCTTATAGCGGACAGATTTGATTGTCTGGTCAAGATCCATTTGTTCAATAGCTTCTTGCGTACCGATCACATCAAGCGCATAGGACATATTGCCCCTTGTCCAAATGATTTTTTTGTGGTAGTTGGCTGTTAGTGAATCCCGGTATGTATAGGTTGCAGCAGTGATCCTACCAGAACGTAGTGTATCATAGCGGACTAATTCTTCAGCCTGTTTTTTTGTACTCGCTTGTATTTCTGAATATAGACTATCGTTTCGTTCTAACCGGAAATATTTTGGAAGCTTGCTTACTTCCAGAAGAAAGGCTGTACTCGAATTGCTGTCCGCGGCTGCGTATACCTGAACTTCTCTATCCAGTTGTTCAGTTGTATCGACGTCATTTACTTTGATTAGTGAAGTAGCAGGAAGTTTTAGTTGTACATGATCTAGTGTATAATCTTCCCATGCTGGTCTTTTGAAAGGAATCATCCGAAAAGAGCTGAAAAAAGCGCTATCCATTTCTTTATTTTCCTTGTCCAGATTTTCTTGCATAACCTGATAGATACGGTTGCCACGAATCCAGGTTTGCGCAAAAAGATTTGATTTTTCCAGCTGGGCGCGTAGGGTTGCACCAATGGCATTATCCTTTTTACAAGCCTCAAAAGATGTGATCGTGATGGCCGGATTTTTTGCTACATTTTTGTGAAGTTCCTTTAGTACCAAAGCCCTGTTAGTCATGGTATAGCCAATCGGGTAATCATGGTATTGCACCAAATAATGTGTTTTTCGGATTCTATCCATTGAAAAGTAACTGTATATACCATACTGGAGCTTCTCATCACCCAGCAACTCCTCACCCGTTTGATAAATATACTGAGTCTTCGGAGGCATTTTGATGGCAAAGGCGCCAGTTTCATATATGGATTCCCCGAGGTGAGTATCTTGCACAATATTCAGGATTGTGAGGCTATTAAAAAAGTGGTCTGATAGGTAGCTGTCCAGTTGGCCATTGCTGGTAAATGCCGATAAAGTATATAAAGTGTTGTTTTTTAACCAAAACTCCCATTTCGTCAGCATATTATCATGGTCGGTAATAATCTGCATACCCTGTATACCATTCTTTTCGAGGAGCTTTTCGGATACAATTTGGTGTTTTATATTTGCCGTTCTTTTTTCGTATTCCTGTTTGAGAAACGCATCCGCAGTCAATCCGTTCAACCCGCCGACAAATACTGCTGATACCATCAGTTCTGTTTGCGTACTCAGATCACCATACATCATGCTGGTTCCACCAAGAATCCTTGTCTTATGGACATAACCCTTTGGAAGAGACACTGCATACCCATACACTGAATCCGTGTGAGCGGCCCATTCCATTGTACTGTAGTCAATTTTATATTTGGCGGCTAGGTTTGTTTTTCTCGTCATTACCGGACGGAGCCTATAGCCTTTGAGCTTTAGCAGGTGAATTAGGCCGATGTCGCTTGGTAGATGCGCGGCGCCCACTACGGCGCAAACTGTACCCTTGTCAAGTTGGGCAATGATATTATTTAGCATGGTGTTATTCCTGCTTTGCATTTCCTCGATATCGATATTGGGTGATATGACCTTCCATAGGCTGTCCAAATTTCCTGCGCTATAGAGCTGCATCAGCAGTTCAAAGTGTTGATAATAATTATTACTGTCTTTTTTATTTTTGAGCTGAACTAAACCTCCACTGTTTCTCAGGTCACGTTGATTAGCCATTGGCTCCAAACCGATAATTTGCTTTCGCTGAGATCGCGCCACTCCATAAAGATAAGCGTCGAGCACCGCCGTAATGTCGTCTGGCTTATCGTGGCTAGGATTCAAGAGGTATTCCGCCATATAAGGGGATGCCATTTGCTGCGAATCAGGCATCACGCCATATTTCTTTTTATAGCGTTGTACAAACTCTTTTTTTTGCACATCGGTAAGTTCGATCTTTTTGCTTGAAGGACGCTTGTTGAGTCGGATATCCCAAATCTCTTTATAAAGTGTGTCGGGGTGTATTTCAAGGGCAAAAGCATCCGTATTGGTGATAGCGACAAATATAGAATCATTATTATTGATGAGGCGCCTGTCTTTTAAATGAACTGATCCGAGTAAATAGGAGGATTTGCTTAGGCCGTTTCCGGTGATTTCCCATAAAAAGCTACTGTACTTTGTTTGCTGGGCACGTAAACTATGTCCAACTAGTACGAGACAGGAAATCAGGAGCAGTGATAGCAGCTGTGCAGATTTTGTAGATCCAATAGATTTACACATGTGATTAAAATAGATAATATTATGGTTTCTAGAAGATGTGGTCAATAGTTGACATACTACTCCTACAGCGATTATCGTTTAGATCAGGTATAGAGCTCGTAATCAGATAACGCCTCCTAAAAATAGATAAATTTCTGCATCTGCACAATAGCATAACGAAGTCAGCTGCCCATTGCTGTCATTCGCCAAATTTGCTAGTCATTAGTCTAAAGCTCTTAGGCTAGGGGCGTATTGTGCCGTATAACCCATGGGTGGATAATGAGACAGCATAATATCAATCTACACGTCGGATTCCATGTCATGAAAAAAGAAAACTACTGATTGCTGCGATACGGATGCCATTGATACTAATCTAAAAAGGCTTTCTGATCAAAAAAACATAGATTCTGTGAGCAATAATCGACAATATGAACATGTTTTAATCTATGCAATTCAACATGATCATTTCTTACAAAACATGGGTTTAATGTTGAAAAGGGCCTATAATTGACCATTATATAAGGTTTCTAGAATACTTTTGGTCTTGAGCTATTCAGGCAGGACATCTTTAACAGAACTAGAAATAAAAAAATACTCTTACCTTTTTTTACATTCCTATTTCCATTCTTTCGTCTTCTTTTTCTATACATCTATCAAATGGGTGAAAATTTTCTCTTATGTGCTGAATTTCTTATATTTGATAGTATCACTTTTAACAATGCCTAAATATCCGTTTTTAATGAAATATCTTTTTGCAAGTCTATCGGTTTTGTTTTTAAACTTGGCACAAGCTCAAACCTCGATTAAGACAGAACTCTATATCATTGGCACAGTGCATGACTCCTCCGCCATTTTGAGCCCGGGTATGCTATTTGAAATTATAGATAAAATCAGGCCTGATATACTTTTGCAAGAAAATGATAGCGAGCAGATGAAAGATTACGCAAAGGAAATTCGTCTAACATCCAATGAGCAGACTGCTACATTACGATATCTTAAAAAATATCCTGAAACACGCAATTTACCATTCGAGTTTGAGGGTAGAAATCAGTACCGAAAAGATAGGGGTATGGTCCCGGCTGATTACCTTACCGTAAAGCTTATTGATAGCTTGTATCAAGTCGGTAAGTTAAGTGATACCAATAAAGCCATCTATGAGAAATATAAAGAAGCGAATAAAGCGCTACTTAACTTTTCAAAAACAGATATCAAGACATTGAATTCAGTCGCTTTTGAAACTTTAAATAGATATAGACAGACTCTTCAGCATCATGAGATCCCCAAAATAGCTAATTCCGAAGCAATTTTTGAAGAGAAATATATAGTAAAGCCAAACGGTCAAAAGATATCTTACCGAGATGGTTATCAGCTTTGGTGTAATTTTTGGGACCTAAGAAATACTACAATGGCTATTAATATCATCAAACACGCTAATCAGTATAGTGGAAAAAAAATAGTTGTCTTAACCGGAGTTCAGCACAAGTATTATTTAAAAGAACTGCTCGATAAATATCAAGATGGTAGTTATCGCGTTATTGAATACTTTCAATAACACGATAACTATATCATTGAGCCTTACTCTCTAAACCTTTTGTTAATCTTGGAGCTTGTAGGTAATGACTAGAAAGTATCTCACTGAAAAAACAAAAAGGTTAAAAGCTGAACTGTGCAACGTCAATGAAACATTGGGTATTGCTAGCTATAATATCGTTTTCAAATTTGTGTTGTCCAAACCTTTGTCTTTAAAAAAATCTTTGAGTGGTATTCCATTTATTTTCTTTGTTTTATAAAAAAGGTTCAGTTTCCTATTGAGCTGTTTATCGGGCATATAAATTAACTTGGCTTTTTTAAAATAGTCCAAAAAATTACCGTTTAATATTCCATTGTCCCAATAGAACTCAAAATCTCCAATCCCTTCTACTGCATACCAATCGTTACCTTTATTTAGGCCTGCACTTTTTGTAAAAGGAATGTAAGGTTCATTTATCCAAAATCTATCTATCACTATAGTTCGGCCTTGATTATTTAAATATAAGGTAGTATCTTTTAAAATTCCCCCTTTTAGCATATTTAACCTTTCAGTAGAGAGATAACTTTGTTTTGAAAAATTCCTACTCTGCGGATATATTCCCGCTGCATTAATTCTATATGGCTCTATATTGCCTTTACCTATAAAATAGGACTCAGTTAAGGTCTCGTTGTCGACTAGGAAATATTCATTTTTCCGCTTTATTACGATTTTATAATCCGTTCTTTTCAAATTGAGTAATGGCGTCTCTGAAAAAATACCTAAAGGAGCATAGGTTGCATAAAATATATCTTTTGCAGCGGTTCTTAGCAGGCTGTCCGAAGAAATTAATTTTATATCGTTATTAACAATGGCTTTCGAGATATTTTTTACCTCAAATTTAGACCTTGTCAGCGGCGTTATTGTAACTAAGATATCAACGGGCAAATTTTTCCCATCGCGCTCAAAGCTTATAAAATTCTGAAATACTTTTTGATTTGAATCATCAGTAATTATGCTTTTTTTAAACAGAAAATTATAAATAGTTAAATTTGGGAAATTGGTACTGTCGGATTCGATTTCTGCATATGTTCTTTTGCACAATAAATGCTCATCCAATGAATCGGTTAGTATGTCTTGATCAAATACAACATATTTGGTTTGAGCAAAGCAGCTACCAATAAGTTGAAAGGCTGATACGGCTAAGAAAGTAAATATGGTTATTATTTTGCACATGATATTTTCTTATTATTTAATAGTCCAAATGGTCAGCAGATAAGGAGTTATTAAAAATACACCTCTCGTTTTATGCTTCACTGACCTTTGTAATTTTCTATTTAAATATAGCTGAATTGAAGCGATATTTCGAATGATAACTTTCAACTCCCCATTTCCGCCATTTACCGAGTTTTCCGGTCTGTTAGTCTAACGCCCATAGACTAGGGGCGTATTGTGTTGTAGTTTTGAATCAACAAATAAGAACAAAAACCATCATGAGCATAGATTGAAAATACTCATGATAGCTTTATTACAAATGAAGAACCAATTATTTAGATGAAAAACTAACACAATAAAATAAAGACATTATGAGAACTCTAGTAAAAACATTCGCAGCAGCAGCTTTAATCGCAGTATCAACTTTCGCTATGGCAGCTGAAGGACCAGGAGCAAAAGTAACCAAAACAGACGTTAAGCTTTCATCAGCGGACTTCGCTTTAGCGCACTATGTTGCGGTAATGACGGAGGGAGAATCAGCAGGAGTAGAGCAGTTATTGGCTGCTGATTTTAATCAAAAGATCCAAGCCTCCAACACACAAAACCACAGCCGTAATGCGGTAGTTAAATTATTGAAAAAGCAAAAAGGCGAGAAGCTGAACTGTACAGTAAAAACCGATATCATCGATGAATCTGCAGACTATATGGTCGCTAAGGTGACTTTAAAATTTGAAAACTTCACCAAGACTGATCTGGTAACTTTGGAGCGTGTGGGTAATGACTGGAAAGTATCTAAATCAATCAATTCGTATAAATAAGTAGGTCGCTTAAAATAAAAATATGTTAGAGAGCTATATCTGAAGATATGGCTTTTTTAATGTTAAAATGGCATGATGTTAATCAGACTCTTTATCTGACCTTTTTCTTACACAGCAGGTTTTAATTTGATGCTCTGGATAAGTAATACATTATAAGTGTCTTTTTTATAAAAAAATAATAAATATTTAGTGATAATCGCTAAATATTTATTATTTTGCATTAAATATAAAACTTATCAATTATGAAAAAAATGGACAACATCGTTTTTAAAGGATTATTCGTAATCGCCTGGATCATATTTGTTGGATTATCTATCGAAGCAGGAGCCATTATTGTTAATTTCGTTTTCAGTATTTTCAAACCGGAATTTGTTGGAAAACTCTATCAAAAACTTGATCTGTCGGCTATGTACAGGCAGAGCCAAATGTATTTTTACACAATCTATTCTTTTATCCTTGTCATTGCAGTATTGAAAGCATATTTATTTTATCTGGTGGTCGAAATGATGCACAAATTGGATCTGAATAAACCTTTCAATAATTTAGTTTCCAAACAAATTACAAAAATCAGTTATTTTACATTTTCAATTGGGCTGTTGAGTTATATTGCACAAGAGACCGTAGGTAGAATTATAAGAAAGGGCTACGAAGTCGGGAGCTTACATCAATTCTGGACCGATAGTCAAGCATTTATTTTAATGGCTGCGGTAGTCTATATGATATCTGTTATTTTTAGCAGAGGAATTGAATTGCAAAACGAAAACGATTTAACTGTATAAGATGCCGATAATTGTAAATTTAGATGTCATGATGGCTAAGAGAAAAATGTCATTGAACGAACTATCAGAGAAAGTTGATCTTTCACTTTCAAATCTTTCAATATTAAAAACTGGAAAAGCCAAAGCGATAAGGTTTAGCACATTGGAAGCAATCTGTAAAGTGTTAGAATGCCAGCCGGGAGACATCTTGGAATTTGTAGAGGGTTGAGGAATGAAAGAAGGATCCTAAAAAGAAGACTTCTTATAATTAATGACTATATTGAATATTACAACAATAGACGGATAAAACTCCATTTAATGGAATGAGCCCTATAGAATATCGAGAGCAAGCGTAAACCTGTCCAGAGCTGACTTCGTTTAATCCTTTATACATGGAGCAGCGTTTTTTAGAAATTATTCAGTTTATTAAAGAATCTCAATCTAAAGCTATTAAGGCAGTTAATACGGAATTAATGAATTTATATTGGCGTATTGGAAAGTATATTAGCGCGTGGATTGAAATTTCCGAATGGGGACAGTCGGTCGTCAAAGAATTAATTGCTCTTTTTCATTAAACAGCACGAACCTGAATTGAAAGGCTTTTCAGATAAGAATCTTTGGCGAATGAAACAGTTTTACGAAACTTATCGCAGCAGTGAAAGACTCTCGGCATTGACGAGAGAATTGAGTTGGACAAATAATGTCCTAATTTTTAGTCGTACCAAGACAATTGAAGCGCGAGCATCTTGGTAAGTTGAATTTTTATCTAGAGGCTCTTGATCGAGACGTTAAGCGATCCAATGAGAATGCAAGTATTGGTACTCTATTATGTAAAGATAAAGATAGTGAGGGGGTTGAGTATGCTTTGAGCCGAAGTCTTTCACCAACACTATTAGCGGAATATAAAACACAATTACCAGATAAAAAGCTTACTTCAACAAAAGTTATATGAATTATTTGAACAGGCTGATAATAGTTATATCAGTTTTAGACATTGAAGGACATTCATTCATAAAATACCTTCAGCCGCTCCAGCCTCTTCTTTACCAGCTTAATCTTCATCCGTTCAAAACTCAGTATTTCGTAGCTGTTCTGTTTTAAGGATACCCGAAAAGGCTGGTTTAGCCTCGCTGATAAGTGTTGATGTGCTTTCGGTTATTTCTCTGATGGGAAAAAAAAACTAATCCTCAATCCAAGCTCCAACAGAAATTAATAAAGGAAGAGGAAGAACGGTATCTTTATAGTACCTTTTCAAAACGTATGGTTCAAAATTTGACGGTCCTTAGAAGGGACTCTCTACAAACTTTCATGCAGTTGTATCGTCTGAATATTGATACAGCGAAATACATGTCCGACTATGTTATTATCCTGCACATCAAAAAGAGTTATCAAGAATATATCAAACCTTAAGTTAGCCAAACCTGCAGAGTATGGAGAGTACTGCTTTTTTATAAGGCGACTGAACTCGTAATTATGGATATTAATGTTAATTTTATATGAAATTAACATCTGTTAGGTTAATTTGCATCAATTAAACATACCGAATTCATGATCGTTGGACTGAAACATATTTCCATATCAATGGACGATTTTCTCCTATTACAAGCCGGAGATCAGTGTGTTTTTAGTATTGTGTTCAATTATTATCAGCCGATTATTTATTTTAAAGTCAGACAACTCTGCAAAAGTGACAGTGATGCGGAGGAGGTCACACAGGAAGTTTTCATTGAATTCTATTTAAAAAGAATGCAGCTTTCCGGTCCGGAAGCCATTTTTCCTTTTCTATTTGCTATTTCAAAGAGAATGGCCATATCTAATTTCCGTAAATCGCTAGTCCGGTCCAACTATCTGCAGTCTCTTCAGCACAGTTGGCCTGAAAGTTTTTCGTTGCAGGATGAGTTGGATGGCAAAGAGCTGCAGGTCATCCTGGAATCCATTATTGAACAATTGCCGCCGCAGCAACAGGCAATTTACCGGCGGAGCAAGTTTGAAGATCAATCTTATCAGGAAATTGCCGATGAAGAAGGGCTCTCCAAAAATACGGTGCGCAATCACCTCAGCCTCGCCTCGAAATTTGTGCGGTTTAAGCTGGACAAAATCCTGTCTATCTTTTTTTTCTGAGCAGCTCGGGTTGGCATCTCTTTTTTTTGCAAGTGCATTAGCCATCCTATAGGCTAAAAAAAATAGATCATCTACTATCCATAAAAAAAATATTTTTCAATTGGTACTTTTTCCAGGTTCGCGCGATTATGTAGTTGAAATCGATCCAAAGGAATGAACCAAATTGAACAATACAGCCAATTAATACGTAAATATCTTGCTGATCAAGCCAGCAAAGAAGAACAGGAATTGCTTGTAGGATTAATGGATGATCCCGTATTTTTTCAGGCTTGGGAGAAAGTCTGGCGGGAGAACTCGTACTCTGCAAAGCCTGCAACATACCCCGATCCACATCGAATGTTGGAAAATATAATGGCTGATCCCCGAATTATAACAGCGGCATCTACTCCCCAAAAGACTAAAGATAGTCATTTTAATTTCAGAAGAAGTTGGTGGCAGGTTGCGGCAGTCTTTCTTGCATTCTTCGGTGCAGCGCTCTGGGGCTACCACAACTATTATGCAGTGGATACGCAGCCAAAAGAGCTGCTGTCTAATGTGTCGATCGTACCGGGGTCTGATAAAGCCATGATCATTCTTGAAAATGGAAAAGAGATCGACCTCAGTTTACTCCGTGCGGATACGGTGCTTGATCAAGGAGAATATTTGATTACCAAAGATAACAAAGGTCAAATCAGTTATCGTCTTAAAGACAACTTATCACCAACAAAGAACATTGTCTACAATACAGTCGTAACCCCTAGAGGGGGAGAATATACGTTAAAGATGGCGGACGGAAGTCTGGTTCAGCTCAATGCAGGCAGTAAGATCACATATCCTGTAAGATTTGATGCGAAGTTTCGGTCGGTGCAGCTCGAAGGGGAAGCCTATTTTGAAGTGGCTAAAATGGATAATAAAGGCAAAAGGGTACCTTTTACTGTGCAAAGTGGAGCACAGACACTCGAGGTGCTTGGAACGCATTTTAACATCAAGAGTTTTGGTGATCGCATCGTTACCACGTTAGTAGAAGGAAAAGTCAAGCTCTCTTATGCCGATGCTGCTTTGAAAGAACAGGTCCTTGCGCCCAATGATCAGGTAGTCTTCAATAAAAGCCGTAAGAGCGTGAAAAAGGAGCAAGTTGATCCGTTCTATAGTCTTGCCTGGAAAAATGGAAATTTTGCTTTCGATAATGCATCCATTCAAACGGTCATGGACGAGGTCGCACGTTGGTATGATGTCGAGGTCAGTTACCAAGATCAGCTGCAAGGACAGCACTTCTCCGGCACAATCTCCCGCTATGAAAATATCGATAAACTATTGAAAACAATTGCTTTCGCCGGTGGCGTACATTTCGAACGTAAAGGAAGGAGGATATATGTGCTAAACTAACGCTGATGAGAAGATAGCATATATAACAATCAGGAGCGCGCCAACGCCCCTGAAAGTTTTGTCTTTTTCTCGACATGGATGAATAGTAAAACCGTTAAATTTTATCTCAACCGAATGCAATTTACTAAAAAAAAATTGATCGGACCGAGGCAATTATGCCAGGTAAGATCCCAGAAAATACCAATTTCTATGAAATTGTCTTTAGCAATTCCACTCCTGTTCGCGGCCAATTTGCAGCTGCACGCCTTTACTTTCGGCCAGACCGTCAATCTGAAGCGGAACAATGTCAAGGTGAGTGCTGTCTTGAAAGAACTGCAGAAGCAAAGTGGATACAATATTTTTTACAACGAATCGCTGATCGCAAAAGACGACCGTATCAGCGTCAGCTTCAACAATATCCCTTTTGAAGAAGCGCTGAAAGATTTATTGAGCCAGCTTCAGTTATCTTATGTCAAAGCGGATAAAAATATTGTCTTAAACAAAAGACCGGATCAGGCAGTTCGTCAAGCGTCCGCTATGGCGGCTCCGCAGCTGTACCCAGTCAAAGGATTTGTCAAAGACGATCAGGGCCGACACTTAGACAATGTTACAATCAGCGAAAAAGGCAAAAAGGAGAAAACGCTCAGTCGTGAGGATGGCAGCTTTCAGATCCAGGTCAGTAGCCGTGATGCCATACTTGTATTTACCATGGTCGGCTATCAGCCACTGGAAATGGCGCTCGCACAGCAGTCTACATTGCATGTAACCATGAAACCGGCCATCAATGCAATGGAGGAGGTGGTCGTCGTGGGCTATGGCGTGCAAAAAAAAGCCAATCTGACGGGGGCCGTGTCGCAGGTCAATGGGGAGGATATCGCATTGCGTCCAAGTCCAAATATAGCAGGTACGCTCCAGGGGCTTATGCCGGGCTTAAATATCCAGCTCAACAATGGCGATCCATCCAAGACACCAGACATCAATGTGCGGGGATTCAATTCCATTAATGAGGGCGGCCCGCTGGTATTGATCGATGGGATCGAAGGGAATATCACACGGGTTAACCCCAATGATATTGAAAGTGTTTCTGTCCTGAAAGATGCCGCTTCGGCGGCCATTTATGGAGCCCGTGGTGCTTTTGGAGTCATCTTGGTCACCACAAAAAAAGGAAAGGCAGGAACAGTTAAGGTCGATTATGTCAATAATTTTGCCTGGACTACACCCGCCTCCCGTACCGATTATATTTCCGATCCCTATGTCTATGGGAAAACCGTAGATGCCGCACTGTACGGTTATAACGGCAGTTCCTATACACGTTACAATCCAATGGACTGGGAAGCGATCAAAATGGTGGCTGCAGGTGAGATTGCGCCCTTTCATGAGAAGCAGGCGGACGGAACCTATAAATTTTTCTATAAAACCAACTGGTGGGATTACCTATTTAAAAAATATCAACCCTCCAACTTCCATAATATCGCCATTTCAGGCGGCAGTGAAAAGTTGAAAGCTTATCTCTCTGGACGTGTGTTCAAACGGGAAACGATCAACAATATCAATGATGATGCGAATATGGACCGCCAGAATATGAAATCCAATTTAATATTCACGCCCAATAGCTGGTTGGAAATTTCGAACAATACGCAGTTCATCAACGAAAAGGATAAAGAATATGGTGGCTACAGCAATGGTCTAGGGGGACTTTGGAGTACGACTACCTGGTATTATTTGATGCCTTTTTACCCCAATTTTGTAGACGGTATTCCAACAGATATCGGTGTAGGTACTGGGGGTCAAGGTGCGAATGCAGGACTCGAATCAGCAAAGAGCTGGGAGCTGCGCAATAGTGAAGAATTTACCAATACCTTCCGTGTCCTGCTCAAGCCATTGAAAGGCCTTCAGGTAAATTTTGATTATAGCAACCGTATCGAAAACTTTTCACGGAGCACACGCCTTAACCCCTTCAGTTATTATTCTGGCAATAAACTCAATTATGCGACTGCAGGGCTTAACCGTCTGACAGAATACCGCTGGAAAGACAAATATAATGCGATGAACCTGTTTGCGACCTACGAAAAAAATGTGGCGCAAAAACATCAGTTCAAAGTATTGGTAGGCTACAATCAGGAATCCTTTGACCGGGACCGTATTGCCGGGGCCATGGACGACCTGCTGATCGAAGATCTATCTAACCTGGCGCTGGGGACTTCCATGTATAGCCTGAGCGGAACAGCTGAAAATTGGGCTATTCAGGGCGTATTTGGCCGTTTTAATTATGCCTACAATAATAAGTACCTGCTGGAAATAAATTCACGGTATGATGGCTCATCACGGTTTCCAAGCGGGAGCAGATGGGGATTTTTTCCCTCCGTCTCATTAGGCTGGCAGCTGGACCGTGAGCACTTCTGGGAATCGATCAAAGGCAGTATACCCACCTTAAAGCTCAGAGCTTCGTATGGCAAGCTCGGCAACCAGACTGTAGGTGTCAATACCTTTAAGGAATTGATGACGGTGCAGCAGTTGGCTTGGCTAAATGGGGGTTCCCGTCTTATCGGGGCCAGTACGCCGGCACCTTTGCCGAACGTTGTCACCTGGGAACGCACCAAAAGCATTGACTTCGGTGTTGATCTTGGGCTGATTCAGAACAAGCTCAATGTTAATTTTGACTGGTATCAGAAGGATGTTGAAGGCATGTATCTTCCGGGCCAACCACTTCCAGCGGTATTTGGAGCTAATGAACCGCGCGAAAACTATGCTGCTTTGCGCAATAAAGGTTTTGAAGTGGGGCTAAGCTACCAGGACAAGTTTGACCTTGCAGGCTCACCTTTCCGCTTCAATATTGGCGTTAATACCACCAATTTTAAAGGAATCATCACGAAATACAATAATCCACAAGGCTTATTGAGTTCCTATTACGAAGGACAGGTGCTGGGGCAGATCTGGGGATACCATATCGAGGGGCAGTTTCAGTCTGATGCGGAGGCATTGAGCTACCAGAATAGTTTCCAGGATCCACAATTGTCCCTCTCCAAAGTATATAATGATATTCTGAGTGTATCGCAAAATAGTGAGTGGAATATGTTGCGGGGTGGCGATGTGAAATACGTGGATCTCAATGGTGATGGACGTATCGACAAAGGTGACAATACGCTTGCCAACCATGGTGATATTAAACCCATTGGTAACGCCATGCCGAAATTTCCATTTGGTATCAATATGAGTGCTTCCTGGAATAATTTTGATCTCTCGACAGCCTTTGCTGGTGTGGCCAAGCAGGACTGGTACCCGACCGGGGATTTATACTGGGGATCCTACCAGCGGCCTTATCTTTCCTTTGTACGTAAAGACCTGGTGGATAATGCCTGGACACCGGACAATAAGGGAAACAGGTATCCGCAGATCTATCGGGGATACTCCTCCTTGCAGAGCGGAAGGTCACTGTACGAATTGAACGATTATTATCTGACCAACGTCGGGTTTCTGCGGATGAAAAATTTTACGTTAGGATACACCTTACCGCAGAAATGGACAAGGCGCTATAAAGTGGAAAAACTACGGTTTTATTTCAGCGGCGAGAATCTGTTGACCTTGAACTTTGGCAATCTGACGAAGTATATAGATCCAGAGCAAGCAGGTGCAATGATCAATTATAATTCGCCTGCGAGTGCCAATGATCCTGCAGATTCCTCGGAGCGGGGCCTGCTACGTGACTATCCCATGGGTAAAACCTATTCTTTTGGTTTAATGCTTACGCTTTAATACTTGACAACGCAATGATAATGAAACTTACAACAAACACCTATAAACTACTTGGTCTGTTGATCTTGCTATCACTGGCAGCTTGTCAGAAAGACTATTTGGATCGTCCTTCGGAGGACCAGGTGGAAGCGCCTTATTTTTTCAATACAGCAAAGGATCTGGAGGTAGCCACTAATGATTTTTACACCTTTTTGCCTAATGAATCCTGGTATACAAACGATGGTAGTTCGGACAATATGATCCCCCTTACGGTAGCCGATCGGATCAAGGGCAATCGTACTGTCCCTGTGGGCAGCGGCTCGGGCGGTTGGTCTTGGAGCCAGCTGCGCAAAATTAATTATTTTCTGGCCAACTACCATAAAGTGCCCGACGCTGCATCACAAAAGAAATACGGCGGCATAGCCCGCTTTTTTAGAGCGCATTTTTATTACGATAAGGTAAAAACTTTCGGTGACGTACCCTGGTATGGAAAGGTGCTGAGCGCCAAAGATGAAGATCTTTTCAAAGCGAGGGACTCACGGCAGCTGGTGATGGATTCTATTATGGCTGATCTGGACTATGCTATTGAAAATATCCCAGCGGAAAAACAGCTTAATCTGATCACCAAATACACGGCACTGCTGCTGAAAGCGAGGGTAGCACTCTTTGAAGGGACATTTAGAAAATACCATCAGATCGCAGGACATGAAAAGTTCCTGAATGAGGCTGTTAGTGCATCGGCCGAACTGATGAATGCTGGGGTATATACCTTATATAGCCAGGGCGGGGCGGATCAAGCCTATCGGAATCTGTTCGCCCGCAATAACCAAGATCAGGTGGAGACTATCCTTGCCATTGATTTTGAATTGGGTATGCGTGTGCATGGCCTTGGCTATTCTTTCACCTCAGCGACTTCGGGGGCCTATGGTATCGCCAAAGATATGGTCAATAGCTATCTGATGAAGGATGGAAGCCGTTTTACCGATAGATCAGGTTACAAGACTATGGAATTCTATCAGGAAATGCAGAATAGAGATCCAAGGCTTACACAGACAACGGCGGGGCCAGACTTCCGTGCCAATGGAGAAACCGCAAATGAGCCTGTCAATTTGACGATCACAACCACGGGCTACCGCCTGATCAAGGCGTTGCCTGATAAATTGCAGTGGGGCGTATCGGCCTCCTATTTTGATGTTATCTTATTCCGGTATGCGGAGGCACTGCTGATCAATGCCGAAGCAAAAGCCGAACTGGGGACGATCAGTCAAAGCGACCTTGACCTGACGGTCAATAAGCTGCGTAGCCGGGCGGGAATGCCAATGCTATCCCTCGCTGAAGCGAATGCCAATCCTGATCCTTACTTGCTGGCCATGTATCCGAACATCGACGGAGGCGCATTTAAGGGAGTACTTTTGGAAATCAGACGCGAAAGAAGGATCGAGTTGTTCAACGAAGGACAGCGCTGGGACGACTTAATGCGTTGGAAGGCCGGATCAAAACTCAATCAGCCTATTGTCGGCGTTTATTTTCCAGGTGTCGGCGCGTATGATTTTACCGGCGATGGCAAGGCGGATGTGTATGTCCATACCGGCAACCCATCGGGGGCACCGGGTACCGTGACCACATTGATCAATATCAATCAGCGGACGCTTTGGGACCCGGTTTCAAATACGCAAAATGCCAATAAAGGGTCATTGGATCCATTTTATCAACGGGGTAAGTTTGATGAAAAACGGGATTACTATGCACCGATCCCCATCGAAGATATCAAGTTAAACCCAAATCTGAAACAAAATCCTGAATGGGAGAAATTATACCGATAACATGAAACAACTTATTTTTATTTCGATCCTCTGTTATCTATTGATCCCCGGATATACCTACAGTCAAAAGCAGGGTCGGCCTGATTATGCAGTTGGCTACTCACTCGATATCCGGAAGATAGCATTGGAAAAGCTAAAGGCCGACAAAGCAGCTGGTATGGATTATATCGAGATTGCTGGGTTAGGAAGTTTTGTCAATGCAGATCTCAGTTTAAACATTCCACAGGATGAATGGTTGCTTAAATGCGATTCGTTGGCCACTGTATTGAAGGAAGCGTCGGTGAAGGTATGGTCTATCCATATGCCCTTTTCCGCCAAAATAGATATCTCTACGTTGGATGAACAGCAGCGGCAGCAGGTGATCCGTATGCATTTGCAGCTGCTGGAAGGTCTTTATCGTCTTCATCCGCAGGTAATTCTGTTTCATCCTTCCTATTACCTCGAGCCCAACAAAAGGGAGGCCCGCAAGGATCAGCTGGTACGTTCTGTCAACGAGTTGTCCACTGCGGTATCGGGGACGGGGCGGCAGCTCGTCATCGAAAATATGCTCGGTCCTTCGCTGACGGTGGGTGAGCGGGAGCGACCCCTACTGCGAACCGTGGAAGAATGTCAGGAACTTTTCGCCCGCTTTCCTCATCAGGTCGGCATTGCCGTGGACATGAACCATATTGCGCATCCCGAGCGGCTGCTCTTGGCTTTTGGACCACGCGTCAAGACGCTGCATGTCGCGGATGGGGATGGAACGAAGGAAAGTCACTACCTGCCTTGTAATGGTAAAGGGAAGAATGACTGGAATACCATATTGGCTGCACTTGAAAAAATTAAGTATAAAGGTGTGTTCATGTTTGAGTGTCATTATCAAACCACAGCCCAGCTGATAGCATGTTACCGTCAGCTGCAGCAGAACTATAGCAACACAAACAATAAATAGGTTCAAAAAACATTGATTATAATGAAAAAATCGTTATATATTTTTATGGTTGTTTTGTTTGCCTTAGGCATCCAGAGCTGTAAAAAAGATAAAATCGAAAGTGAGCAGCGGCTCCTGGTCGACCGGGATTATATGGAGGTCGGCAGTAGGGCCGATACCTATCAGTTGGACATCTTGGCGAATGCAACGATTACCGTAAGTAGCGACAAAGATTGGATCAAACTGGATAGTACGGTGTATCCCAAAGGGAAAAATAAGATCCGGTTTTCTGTTTCGAAAAATTCGGAAGACGAACGATCGGCGACTTTGCTGCTCAGACTGAACGATAATCTATCGCAGGAGATCTTGGTCTTGCAAGAATCCGGAAAAGTGCCCGTTTTTTATGTGACTCCTGCGGGTAAGGGGGATGGCAGTTCGTGGAGCAGTGCTACAGATCTCGATCAGGCACTCGAAAAAGCAACGACAGGCAGTACCCTATTCTTGTCCGAGGGAATCTATGTTCCAAGCAAAACCATTCGAAATGGCGATGTGAATGAGGAATCAGACAAAACCATAGAGATCGCAAAGAATGTCAGCCTTATCGGCGGATACGCGGCCAATGCCAAACCTGGAGATCAGCCCAATCCCGCGCTGTATAAAACCATCTTTCAGGGAAAGCTTTCCAGTGGAAAATCGGTGTTTCACACGGTCACCGTGACGGCAGCCGCGGATCCTGAAGATCAGGTTAGGTTAGAAAATATCAGCATCAAAGGGGGGAATGCCACCGACCGCAGTGCCAGTACAACTATTGATAACGTAAAATTCAGCCGTGGCCAAGGTGGCGGTATGTTGATCGGCATGGCTAAAGTCTTGCTCAAAAATGTGGATGTGGTTGACAATAAAGCGACCGCAGATAAGGGAACAGCAGGTTTTGCTGCTGGCATTTATGCTTTTTCAGGTGCCCAGCTCAGGTTGGAAAACTGCCGTATCAACAATAATAGCAACACCGGCAATAACGGCGGCGGACTATGGATCGCTGATGGGTCACTGGTTGCCTACGATAGCCAGTTTAATCACAATAGTGCCAAAGGCACCGCAGGGGGCGTACACGCCTATCCCAATGCAGCTATTACACTCTATAATTGTGAGGTTGTCGGCAATTCAAATACATCCTATGGAGCAGGTGTTTATCTACGTGAAAAATCAAAAGGGGTATTTGTTAATTGCCTGCTGGCTGAAAATTCGAGCACATCAGCCAATGGCGGCGGCGGACTGATGCTGTATGATAACTGTGAGGCAGACGTGATCAGTACGACCATTACCAAGAATACCGTTGTTGGTCCCGGAGGTGGGGTCTATCGCCGCAACAATGTCAACAACCTGACGTTGATCAATTCGATCGTATCAGGCAATACCCAGGCGGGAAGTTCTACCGATGTGGATGCCTATTCAGATAACACTGCGGTGGTTCCACGGATACAGCACTCGGTTGCTGCGAAAGCGGTGTATGGTGCTGATGGAAGCATTATTCCAAAGGTAAGCTTTGAACCTGCGGCCATGCTGAATTCCGATTACCTGCCCATCGGTGCCGAAAATCCGTCCATGAGCTATGGTTTAAGCTCGTCCGGGTTGCTGGAGCTTGCCAAGAAATATAAGCCGGTATTGGACGACAGTCGCATACAACAAGATATCAATAATAACCCGCGCTCTTCCAGCTGGATGGGTGCAAAAGTGAAATAATATGAAACAATTAAGCTGCCTATTTATCCTTACCATTCTTTTCATGTGTAACAGTCGCGCGTCTGAGCACAAGAATATCCTGCTGTTATTGGGTTCAGCCGATCCTGAGGTATTAGCCCGGCGGGTAGATGTTGCTGCTCAGCTCTACCGTATCCGGCCGATGGATGCTATTGTGGTGTCTGGCGGCTGTGGTGCACACGGTTCCAAGATTTGTGAAGCTTCGTCCATGGCGCTGCAATTGGTCAGCAAGGGAGTGCCTGCAGCATTGATCTTCAAGGAGGAAAATTCCAAAACCACGGTGCAGAATTATATTTTTAGCAGGCGCCTCAAAAATAACGCTGGTGAACGAATCATCCAGCCTGGAGATACAGTGTATGTCGTTTCGAACCACTGGCATGCGATCGCTGTTGCTGCCCGCCTGGAAAAATACGATGGGGTGAAAGCGAAGTTTTTTATTGAAGGTGCTATACAGCCCAAAAAGGAAGACCGTCTTGATTATGTCGGAATATTTAACGCTTACGATGACAATCATCTTTTTACGTTAAAAGGCACCTGGCTGACACCTGAAGCGGTATGGACAAAAAAAGACAGTACCTATTATCTCACGCAAGATATGGTCTACACAACGGATGCAGGTAACAACAGTTATAACGTCAGTCCCGTCGAGAAGCTGCTTCCTTTTCTAAAAGGCAGTTCAGAGTTTAATACGCCAGTATATATTGATGCCCCGGCTGCATGGTATGTCCTTTTTGACGGCTATTGTCGTAAAGTTTCAAAAAAAGATTACAAGGTACTGGAAGAACAGCCTATTCAGGAATGGCTGCCGTTGCCAGACACATTGAACTGGAGTCAGGTAAATACAGGGTATATGCAGGGAAAATCATTGGTGCTGATCGGAAAGGACAAGGTACTATTGGCGGAGCGAAAAGGGAAAGCCTTTCAGTATGTCCAGGCAACTGTGCCACAACACTATTTTGTCAACTGGCCGTACAGCTGGGGGGCGGGTAATGTCAGTGCGGCAAGATTGCTGCCAGGAGAAAATAAGGTCATCTTGTATCGCAATATGGAGTCGGCGGTATGTACTATTGAGCAGAAAACAATTGAAAAAGCGGTTCCATTAAAGTTAAAATGGATCGGCGAAATAAAGTAAAAAACAGATGAAAAGAAATTTTATATATAGCTTAATGCTGCTTTTTCTTGTTATTTCATGCAAGAAAAATGAGGGTGGCACGCAGCTGCCCTATGATTACAGTATTCCCCAGGACGAAGACCTGGCGGAGATTATCCATACGACAGCCTGGAATACAAAAACTGTTGCAGACGGTATCGTGTGGAAGTATTACCAATTTCCACGGATATTTGATTCCAAACAGTATGTAAATGTATTTGAGATCGACCTGAAGAAAGGCATGCAGCTAGAAATTCCATATGTGAAGACCGGATTTCTAAAAACAAGTGCTGCAGCTATGGCTAAGGATGCTCTGATTGCATTCAACGGCAGTTATTTTAATACCAGTACAGGCGGATCAACCGTATTTTTCAAATACGATAGCCAGGTGATCAATCAGACTGTGAATGGATTTAATAGTTACCGCGAAAATGGTGCATTTACCTTTACGGGGCAAAGCTATCAGATTGTGCCGAAGCCCGCAGGCGGCTGGGGTACCCTGAACGCTACAGCTGCACTGGCTGGCGGCCCTTTATTGATGCAGAATGGTCAGGTGCTGGAACAGTTGAATGTCGATTTCAATACCAGTAGACATCCACGTACAGCAGTTGGGCTTACCAAGGACAATAAGCTGATCGTAGCAGTTATTGATGGCCGCTCATCACAATCGCAGGGACTGACTATACCCCAGTTGGGCGAGTTGATGGCCGCTTTGGGCTGTACATCTGCATTAAATTATGATGGCGGCGGTTCCTCCACAGCCTGGGTGAAGGGCGAAGGTGTGGTTAACTATCCTTCAGATAATGGCAAGTTTGACCATGAAGGTGAACGCGCTGTAGCCACGGTGTTTACAGTGAAATAAAAATTCGATAAGTTTAGCGTTAGATGGCCATCTCGTGGATAATAGGAGATGGCCACTAGCAAATTATAATGATTTACGTTGCTATCAATTGAAACACCATGAAAAAAAAGACCAGTATCCTATTCTTCCTCTCTCTTGTTTGTGGCTCAGTAACTTTATACGCCCAACAGGTTATTTCGTTTGCCAAGTTTGAGTTGCAGGGCAGGCCTTTTGAAAATGTGCCCAAATTTCATCGGATCGATACGGCGAAGTACAGCGGACTTCCTGCTGCGGTAAAGAAATTGTATACCCATGCTGCGGGAATGTTTATTACTTTTAAGAGCAATACCAGTAAATTATCTTTACGCTGGAAGACGGCTGATGCGGCGTTAGGCAATAATTCTACTCCGATTATGTCACGGGGTTTTGATGTATATGTAAAAGAGGCCAGCGGATGGCGCTTTGCTGGGGTAGCTCGTCCCGATCTTACCAACGCGGAAAGTAAAGCTACGCTGGTTGAAGATATGGCGAAAACAGAGAAAGAATTTCTTGTTTACTTTCCCTTGTATAAAGAACTAGTGGATTTTGACCTGATAATTGATGACAAAGCCACCTTTGTGGATACTAGACAGTCGTTTGCTAAAAAGGTCGTGGTCTATGGTTCCAGCATTGTTCATGGTGCTTCCGCGAGCCGTCCGGGCTTAGCCTATCCAGCGCAATTAGGGCGGCAGTTGAATGCTAACGTGATTAATATGGGTGTGAGCGGCAATGCTCGGATGGAGCCGGCTGTGGCCGATATGCTAAGTGCTATTGATTCGATGGATCTGCTCATCATGGATTGTGTGCCAAATAGTAGCGCTGATGAAATCCGTGAACGAACGTTTAATTTTGTGGAGCGGGTTCGCCGATCCCATCCCCAAGTTCCCATATTGCTTATAGAAAGCATTACACGTCAAGTCGGCAACTATAATCTAAAATGGAATGCGCGCTTGAGCGAGCAGAACAGGAATTTTAAGTTGGAGTATGAGCGATTGCTGAAGGCAGGTTATAAGAATTTGTATTATATACCCACGGATCATTTAATAGGCGATGATTCGGAAGGAACAGTGGATGGCACCCACCCAACAGATGTAGGATTTGAAAGGATGCTTAAAATAATCGGGCCTAAAGTAAAGGCTATCCTAGCAAATGGTCTATAAATCTATCCCTGCCCTTCACCGTTAACCCATCAAGAGCCGCTTCGAGAGATGTGACTTTTTACGTCAAAAGGGCCTGATTATTATCAGACCCTTTCAATTAGTATTTTCTTGTTTAGCAATTATTAAACAGACCCATGGTTTTCAAAAAGCCAATGTCGTTATCTTAGGAGGATACCTTACTCATCTAATGCCCTGACGATAGCCATGCCTACAGCCTTGGCTGATTGTGGATTTTGGCCAGTTATCAATCTACCGTCAATGGTAACATGGGACTGCCAAGGATCGGATTTTTCATAAATCCCACCTATTGCCTTTAGCCTATCCTCTAGTAAAAAGGGAACGACATTGCTAAGCTTGACAAGCTCTTCTTCTTCGTTGCTAAAGCCATTAACTTTTTTCCCTTTTATCAAATATTCGCCGGTGCTCAGTTTGATGTTGGTTAAGCCTGCAGGTCCATGACATACAGCTGCAATGACCCCATTTGCCTCGTATATCTTGCTGGCAATCTTTGCGATTGATGAATCGAAAGGAAGATCCCACATCGCACCATGTCCTCCGGCATAAAAGATAGCTTTGTATTCTTCAGGTTTGACCTGAGAAGGTTTGAGTGAATGGGTGATTTTATTGTGGTAGTATTTATCCTCCCAGAATTTTTTGTTAACGGGATCATTTAGGTCAAATCCATCCACAGGTGGATTTCCGCCCTGTGGGCTAACAAAATCAATCTCATATCCAGCCGCTGTTAAAACCTCCCATGGATGCGAGACTTCCCCGAGATAATAACCTGTTTTTTCGCCCGTATTGCCTTTTGTATCGTGGCTAGTCACTACAAATAGAATTTTTGGTTTTCGGTTTGTTGCGTAGCAATGCGTTGCTATTAGGATTAATAAAGCCGAAAATATTCCTATTTGCCTAAAGAGTTGTTTTGCTTTCATATTTCTTTGATTTTCTTCTTGTTGGAACAAATTTCTTGATTATGTATGGTAATTTACCGTGACCTATATCACAAAATTAAAATTCACCTGCCCATTTCCACCATTCACCGAGTTTTCCGGTATGTTAGTCTAAAGGCCATAGGCTAGGGGCCTATTGTGTTGTAGTTTTGGGTCAACAAATAAGAACAACAGAACTAACACAAAAAATAAAGACATTATGAAAACTTTGGTAAAAACATTCGCAGCAGCAGCCCTAATCGCCGTATCAACTTTCGCTATGGCAGCTGAAGGACCGGGAACAAAATCGGCAAAAGCAAACGTTAACCTTTCCACAGCGGACTTGGCTTTAGATCACTACGTTGCGGTAACGACAGAGGGAGAATCAGCAGGAGTAGAGCAGTTATTTGCAGCTGATTTTAATCAAAAGATCCAAGCTACCAATGCGCAGTCTAACAGCCGTAGCGAAGTGATTAAATCCTTGAAAAAACAAAAAGGCGAAAAGCTGAACTGTACAGTAAGCACTGATATCATCGAGGAATCTGCAGACTACATGGTGGCTAAAGTAACCTTAAAATTTGAAAACTTCACCAAGACTGATCTAGTTACCTTGGAACGTGTAGGCAATGACTGGAAAGTTTCCAAATCAATTAACTCGTATAAGTAGAAGCCATCTCAAATAAATATATATATGTTGTAGAGCCATATCGGAAGATGTGGCTTTTTTTTGTCGTATAGACACCATGCATGGTAAAGAGATATGTCTTCTTTTTTGGTAGTGTAAACTGAACTGTGTCACATCACTCCTTTTAGGGTTCGTGCTCAGAGGCTGAAAGCCTCGAGTGCGAACCCTAAAAGGAGTTGCCGAAGGCTTTAATTCTATCCCCAAATTTAATATGT